>ULIZ01004530.1_pt1 | contig 10103 bp, 9 predicted proteins | sample 1950601 | NCBI WGS metagenome assembly ULIZ01 (sample SAMEA4835456, study PRJEB28245) | human gut metagenome | biome: gut microbiome; material: fecal sample | place: Denmark | collected 2008 | reverse complement strand
CAGCCGCTTCTGTATTCTCAATTATCAAGGCGAGTACTCACGTCGCAGTAGTGGTGTGGTGCTGGACACGATATTTAATAATGTGCCTATCATAGGCAAGTGCTGCAAAGCTCTTGATTTCATTGAGAAGTTCGGCTGTGGATATATCTACGATGATTTGGAGTCTCTTTCTTTGGACGAGATAATGACCGAGAAGAATTACAATCAGTACCTTGCCAATATTGCTCTCTATAAGCAGAAGCATGTGGAGTATGCTGACAAACTGAGGAAGTTTGTGGGTGTGAAGTAAAATGCAGCTGATATAGTGCTGGTGATGAAAACTAAGTTCTGATTCGTTCACAAACAAAATTTCTTATGAAAAAGATACTCTTACTTATTTATTATGCGCTTCTGCAGCGTATTCCTATGCAGCCTATGCCTGGCTATAAGTTGGGATATAGACTGAGATATTGGTGTGCAAGGCATTTGTTGCGTCATTGTGGCAAAGACGTGATAGTAAAGGATCATTGTTATTTCGGCAATGGTACACGTCTGTACGTTGGTGACAGAAGCCAATTGGGAAGTAATGCTCGCCTCAATGGTGATATCACTATAGGTAAAGATGTGGTGATGGGACCAGATGTTGTGATGATGGCCACAAGCCATGAGTTTAATCGCCTTGACATTCCTATCAACCAGCAGGGAGCCAAACCAGAGGAGCCCATCGTCATTGGCGATGATTGCTGGATAGGTACGCGCGTCATCATTCTTCCTGGAGTGCATATAGGTAATCAGTGCGTAGTAGCCGCTGGTGCTGTTGTAACTCGCTCATTTGCTGATTGTAGTATTGTAGGAGGAGTTCCAGCGAGAGTATTGAAGACGCGCTGAACGAACCATAAACATATATGATAAAGGATATGTGTGAGTATAAATATTTGACAAGTTGGGGGGGGTATTTAGAGACCTTCTTCCGACGACTTAATGAGTGTGGTGTACGTTATTGTGTGCTTCGCAATTATAAGAGTCTGCCTCAGTCTGCTGGTGGAAGTGATGTGGACATGTGGGTGCATGCAGATGACGTAGAGAAAGCATTATGCGTAAGTGAAACAACTAAAAATGAGTGTGGCTATCATCTGGTTTCAAAGTTTGGGGATGCCACTGCGGTCAAGCTTTGTTTTCAGAATGAATATGATGGCATACAAATAGACTTGTTCTGCGGAGCTATCTATTATCGGAATCGGGTACTGTTGGATGGTGAAGTCATAGAGAAGCATACACATGCTTATAATGGCATAACTGTCATGCAGGATGATTTCGGTGATTTGCTGGCTTTCCTGAAGGAAATATTGAATAACGGGAAGTGTGAACGTAAGTATATAGAACCCATTGCGGGAAATTCTGTGTTCTCTGTTCCATATATAGAAGAAGCGTTTCCCCATTTTCCTCCTTCTTTTATTACAGAACTACATCGTATAATAAATAAAGGTATAACAGATGACATGGCTATTGCCCGATTGGCAGATGCTGGTAGGCAGGCTTTGTCACAATCAACAGGAGTTTCTAATTTCGAAATCTTATGGCATAAACTATTGCGTCTCTTTAGGCATCCTGGTTATGTGATAGCAGTAGAGAATCTGCGTGAATATAGAGAAACGCAGAGGCTCGTGGACTTGCTTGAAGGTGGTTTCCATCATGGAGTGTTGGTTTGTGACAAGCTGCCCACTGCCAAACAAGTTTTGCTTACGTTCTTCAAGGCTAAAGTGCTACTTGTGGATCGAAAGAGCTATCACTCTTGGCTGCATCCTAAACCAGACATCATAGCCGATGCATCGCTTCCCATTGAGGAGCTGATGCGAGGGATAGTGAAAAAGATGGCACGAAGATTTGAGTAAACGTGCCAATTTGATGCATTGCTTTTGAGAACCGTGTTGGAGACTCTGGAAATGAAAACAAATGAGACTTATGACAAAAGAGGGATTTCTGACACAGTTCTTTGGTAACTTGAACAAGGAGAATTTAGATTATTTCGTATATGGGGAGTATAGTTGTCTGCCCAAGGATACAGGAGGTAGTGATATTGACATCCTGGTTTCTCTTGGGGATGCTCCAAGAATCCTCAGTATTCTCTGGGAAATGATAGATGCCAATGACATACGGCTTGCTTCGTATTATCATACTTCAAATTCCAATTGGTTTGTACGTCTTATTACAGAAGGATGGGGTGTGCAGATCGATTTTTTTTGGGGGGCTCATGTGTGGAAAACCGCTTGCTATTACAATCCCGAATTCCTGAAGCCTTATGTCGTGCATCACAATGGTATCAAGGTGTTGGATATCCATGTGGGTTATTACCTGGACTTCTTCAAGGAGGTTATCCACCTGGGCAAAGTGAAGGAAAAGTACATGAACGGATTTATTGTAGAGTATAAGAACAATCCTCAAAGGAGGAAAGAAATAGAAGTGATGTTTGGAAAGGCAACAGCCGAAGCCATAGAACTTCATGTGAACAATGGCACATTGAATGGCTCGCTTCCCCAACTGCAGAAGATGATCCAGAATGCCATCTCGCATGGAACGAGATACAAGCGTATGCGTCTGTTCTTCTCAAAATGGAAACGCCTGTTGCACCGCCCTGGGTATGTACTGGCCGTTCTTGGAACTGACGGGTCGGGCAAAAGCACCATCATCAACGCCATTACACCGTGGCTGGACGAATGTTTCCATCATGGTGTGGTGTATAACCATCTTCGCCCGAATGCCATTCCTGATCTGGGCGTAGTGCTTGGCAAGAAGGAGGCTCCAAAGAAAGGGGAAGAGCCCAAAGTCAATGATAACCCACACGGACTCAAGCCGTCGGGCTTTGTAGGTTCGCTGGTTCGCTGGGGATATTATATGATAGACTATACCTTCGGTTATATGAAAACGGTGTGGCCACATGTGGCAACAAAGTCCAAGGTGTTTATCTTCGACCGTTACTATTATGACTATTATATCGACCAGCGCCGTTCGCGTACATCACTTCCACATTGGATTCTGCGTTTTGGTGAAATCTTTGTGCCCACTCCAGATTTGACTCTTTGTCTGGGAGGTGACCCCAAGAAGATATATGAACGTAAACCAGAGACAAGTCTGGAGGAGGTTACACGTCAGACAGAAGTCTTGAGACACTTCTGTGACAAACGTAAAAAGGCAGTGTGGATAGATACAACACTTACGCCAGAGGAAAGCATCCAGATGGCTAAGCAGGCTATAGTGGATATGCTTACTCCTCGTTTCAAGAATTTAAAGAAGTAAAGCAAGGTAGCGATGAAGGTTTTGGTGAATTGCTATGCCTGCTCTCCTTATCAGGGAAGTGAGCCAGGTATGGGATGGAATTTCGTGAAAGGTCTGTCGGCATATCATGAACTGCATGTGTTGACGGAAAGTAAGTTCGAGCCGGATTTAAGACGATATATGGAAGAGCATCCCGATGAGTTGCATTCTGTGCATTTTCATTTTATCTCGAAGGAGAGGCATAAGACATTGCGTAAAATTTGGCCACCATCTTATTATTGGTATTATAATAAGTGGCAATGTAAAGTTTTGGCGTTGGCCAAGGAATTGGATGCCAAATATGATTTTGATGTAGTGCACCAGTTGAATATGGTGGGCTACAGAGAACCTGGGTATCTGTACGAACTGGGTAAACCTTTGGTATGGGGACCGATGGGCGGATTTAATATTACTCCATGGCGACTTCTTCCTTCAATGGGCTTAAAGGGTTGTTTGTTTTATATGATGCGGAACTTGATAAATCTGTGGCAAATGAATCATTCTTCGCAGGTGAAGGATGCTGTCTGTCATAGTGACGGGATTATAGCCGCAACTCAGGAAGACCACGATACCGTACTAAGATTATGGAACAAGGAAAGCGTTCTGATTCCAGAAGTAGGTTTCCAACCTTCAGGAAACTTTGAAAACCGTGTGCGTAAAGGTACGCTGAAGGTTTGTTGGTCGGGAATTCATACTCCTCGAAAGGCTCTAAACCTATTGTTGGATGCTTTGTCTATGGTGGATAACCTGTCTAATGTGGAGTTACATGTCATTGGAGCTGGTGAGTGTACTCGCGCATGGAAAAGAAAAGCTTGCAAATTGGGACTGAACAATGTCATTTGGCACGGATGGTTAGAAAAAGCAGGAGCGGTGAAGGTGATGTCGCATTGCGATGTGTTCGTAATCACAAGCCTAAGTGATGCTACATCCACAGTACTGCTTGAAGCTTTGTCTATGGGGCTGCCTGTGATAGCCACAAATCATCTCGGATTTGCCAATGTTCTTACCGATGCTTGCGGAATCAGGATTGATATCAATTCCAAGAAGCAGGTGGTGCGTGATTTTGCTGCTGCCATAGATAGAATAGAAGGTGATGAGGCTTATCGTCAGCAACTTTCTCGTGGGGCTTTTGAACGGGCAAAGGACTTCTCTTGGGGTGCCAAGATAGAGAAAATCAATACCATCTATAATAGTGTTATAGCAAAGCATCAGAAATGAAATACTATAGATTCAAGACTTTTACCACTTCTTATTATTTTCCGCATCTTTCTTCTGCACAGGGGTATATGTACGGACTGTATAGTGCGTATGGCGGAAAACTATCGAAACTGTATTGGTGGCTGTTTCGTCATTGTGGGATGGTGAGAATGTTGAGTGCTGTGGGTGAGAAGCAACTGACTTTTCCCTATAAGGAGATAAAGAATGCTGATGGCGGAGAGACGCTGATGGCATTCAATATGGGAAGCCCAGGAGTGGAACAGAAGATTTCCATCTTGGGATACGACCAAGACAGAGAAATGCCGTTCTTTGCCAAGTTTTCACAAAAGCCCAGAGCATGTGAATTGACTCGTAATGAGATAAAGGTGTATAAGTTGCTGGAGGGGACTGGACTGACACCGCAATTGCTGAAAGCTGTGGATGGAGAGGAGTATGTGTATATGAAAGCAGAGTACATCAAGGGTTCTCGTCCAAAAGTGCGAACGCTGACCGATGAGATAGTCAACCTTTCCCTTTCTTTGTCCAAGCATCATCTCACAGAGCTGCAAACAGATGAGGAGGGGCTTCGCATGTCATTGAGTCATGGAGATTTCTGTCCTTGGAATGTGCTTGTGTCTGATGGCGATGTGCGTCTCATCGACTGGGAACTTGCTGCCGACCGTCCCTTGGGTTATGACCTTCTGACCTATATCTGCCAGGTGTCTATTTTGTTTGAACCAGAGAAACCTCTCATTTCTGTCATTGATGAGAATATGGGATATGTGACCAAGTATTTCTCTGCCTGTGGAATCTCTGATTGCCGTCCCTATATCAATGCTTTTGCAAGGATGAAATGGGAGTACGAGAAGAGCAAAGGAAACTCTTTGCTTACCGAGAAATACAAAGAACTTATGAGATGAAAAACAGTACAAGCTTACCCTTGAAACCCCGTATTCTTTTCATCCTCCATCTTCCTCCTCCTGTGCATGGGGCGGCTATGGTGGGGCAGTATATTCATGACAGTAAGGTGATAAATGGACGCTTTGACTGCCATTATATCAACCTTACTACTGCCAAGAGCCTGCAGGATATTGGTAAGGGTGGAGTGAAGAAGCTGTGGCGGTTCTTCTGCCTGCTACTCAGGATAGTGAAAGGACTGGTGAGGGTGAAACCTCAGTTGGTGTATGTTACTCCCAACTCCCATGGAGGGGCTTTCTATAAGGACTTCGTGGTGGTGCAACTCATCAAGCTCATGGGATACAGGGTGATAGTGCATTACCACAACAAAGGGGTTGCCACACGTCAGGACCGATGGCTGGATGACAAGCTGTATCGCCTGTTCTTCAAGAACCTCAAGGTAATCCTGCTGGCAGAGGCTCTGTATGGGGATGTGGAGAAGTATGTGAAGAGGGAGGATGTGTTTGTCTGCCCGAATGGCATTCCTGAGTCTCTGAAGGGAGAACCTAAGTCAGAGCGTAATAATGTCATTCCTCAGTTGCTCTTCCTTTCCAACTTGCTCGTTGATAAAGGAGTGCTTGTTCTACTGGATGCCTTGAAGATTCTGAAGGAGAAAGGTTATTCTTTTGTGTGTCACTTTGTGGGCGGTGAGACAGCAGAGATAGATGCTGCCCGCTTTGCCGAGGAAGTGAAGACAAGAGGACTGGACCAAATGGCGCTGTTTCTGGGAAAGAGATATGGGGAAGAGAAGAATGAAGAGTATGGGAATGCAGACGTATTCGTGTTTCCTTCTCTTGATGAGGCTTTTCCCTTGGTTAATCTGGAGGCGATGGAGTTCAAGCTTCCTATCGTGGCTTCTGATGTGGGTGGCGTCACCTCTGAGGTTGTGGATGGGGAGAACGGATTCATTTGTAAGCCTGGTGATACGGAGGCTTTTGTAGAGAGTATCAAGAATCTGCTTGACGACAGTGATTTGCGCACGAAGATGGGAGAGGCTGGCTATAGAAGATTCAAGGAAAACTTCACCCTAAACGTCTTTGAAAACCGCTTGGCCAAAGGGCTGGGGGGTAGTTTAACTCTGGCCTATTTCCACGGAAAGAAGTATAATGGGGACAAGAATGTATTCTTTGATAATGCGGATATCTTTGTCTTCCCAACATCAAACGAGGCTTTTGGCCTCGTCCTTCTTGAAGCGATGGAGCATGCTGTTCCTTGCATCTCTACCAGAGAGGGCGGTGTGTCGGCCATCATTGATGATGGTGTGAATGGTTTTATGGTGGAGAAACGGGATGCCAATGCGTTGGCAGACAGGATAGAATTTCTCCTCACTCACCCCGAAGAGCGAACCCACATGGGTATCGCTGGCTATCAGAAGTTCAAGAATGAATTCACCCTCCCCAAGTTCGAGACTAGAATGAAGCAGATACTGGAGCGTGCAAATGAGGAGTGGTGAAGGCTTTGTGCCTATAGTCCCATATTCCATCATTTACCCCAGGCAATAGCACCAGGCATGTGTTTTTGAGAGATAATTTTGGCAGTGTAACTGAATTTGCGTACCTTCGTCAGACAATTGATGAGAATATGAGAACGGAAGGTTACAAACTTACCCATATAGAGATAGGAGGCTTCAAGTCGATTTCGGCAACGTTGCCCCTGAAACTGGATTTTGCTGATGTCAATATATTGCTCGGTGCCAATGGGGCAGGAAAGAGTAATATAGTGAGTTTCTTCAAGATGCTGGGATATATGATGTCGGGCAGTATGCAGATGTATGTGGCACAAGCAGGCACGAATCAGACTTTCCTGCATTATGGGGCAAAGGTGACTCCGTGCATTACGGCTTCTTTACGCTATGAGAGCGAGAAGGAGTATGATGTGTATAATTTCAGTCTGACGCATGCTGTTCCCAACAGACTTATCATCAAATCGGAAGATGTGGAGTGGGGTAGCCTGGATGATGACAGCAAACCGCATAGAAGCGTGGTGGCATCGGACTACAATGAGTCTGGCTTGATAAACTCTAGCCATGAGGTGTGTGCTGAGATGCGCAGTCTGCTCTCGATGTGTAAGGTGTATCAGTTCAGTGACTCGTCCATGACGGCTCCCATGCGACAGGCATCTGCTGTGGATGCTGCCCATTACTTGCAGTCGGAAGCCAATAACCTGGCTCCTTTCCTTTACTTCCTGAGGGAGAACTATAAGGAGGCGTATCAGCGTATAGTTGGTTATGTGAGGACGGTGATACCGCAGTTCGGTGATTTCTATCTTGAGCCCGAACGCGGCTATATCTCCCTGAAGTGGACTGACAATACTGCCAACGACTATGTGTTCAATGCAGAACAGTTCTCGGATGGTTCTATCCGTTTCATCGCTCTGGCCACTTTGCTTCTGCAACCGCAGGAGACAATGCCGCATGTAATCATCATTGACGAACCTGAACTGGGGCTGCATCCGTATGCCATTGACCAGCTGGCAGAGATGATCAAGGATGCTTCTCTGCATGCTCAGATAGTGCTGGTCACTCAGTCGCCTGCCCTCATCGACGGTTTTGACATAGGCTGTATCTCTGTCATAGAGCAAGATGAGGAAAAGCACTGTACAGTAGCCCGCAATCTGGACAATGCAACCTACGAAGAATGGTTGGAGGAATATACCAACAGCGAACTTTGGAACAAGAATGTGTTGGGAGGGCGCCCGGTATGAAGATAAACTGATGGTTATGTGCTGCCATTTCAGCAATTGGGTGGAAAGGCTGCTGGCTTGTTATACTCCATCGTACTAATGGTTTGTGAGGCGCTTTTGCCTCTGTGTTAAAAGCAATAGAAGGATTCTCCCAACTCTAATTCTCCTCTCCCATCACGCAGTCCTGAATGGTTTGCCATAGCTGGGGAGGCAGGAGGAAATAGGGGATGGGGTTCTTGGGAGAATCCTGGAAATAGAAAAACATGTGCTTGATGCCTGGTGCATCGGGATATTCATAGGCTTCGATACGGATGACGCTGATGCCTTGCTGCTGCAGAGCGGCAAGGAGATGACGGCGTTGCTTCTGGGTGAGCTGACGGTAGCGTGAGTATATGGTGAGGATGTCTGATGCCATAGCCGATTGATGTTTGCTTGCGCGAAGTTAGCGCTTTATTTCCTGACGGGAAATAGTTTTTTTATCTGATATTTTGTTTTGGCTGCATGAGCATAGTGAGTGACTCATGCGGAATCCTACATTTGGTATTATCGTATGGCTCGGGAGGCTGATGAGGCTCCCGCAGCTGTCTTATATATGTATAGTTATGCTTCGACTTAAGACGTTGACAATTCTTGGCAGCAGGGCTGAACTGGCTTTGCTGCCCGATGGGAAGTTGCTTATAAACACAGTGAATGCCCATTCCTTCAACACGGCACAGAAGGACAGTCTCTTTGCTGAAGCCCTTCAGAAAGGGGATGTGCTGATTCCTGACGGGGTGAGCATTGTGAAGGCTTGCAAGTGGATAAAGGCGAAGAGTCAGCCCACGGAACGTGTGGCGGGATGGGACCTTTTCGCCTTCGAGATGGACAGACTGGAGCAGAGGGCAAAGGAGCTGGCCAATGCTGCGGGTGCTGCAACAGGCAAACTGCCGCTCAAGGTGATGTTCATGGGCAGTTCGCCTAAGGTGCTGAGCCTGATAGAGAAGCGTGCGGCAGTGGATTATCCGCACTTGAAGGTGGTGACGTATTCGCCTCCCTACAAACCGGAGTTCACTGACGAGGACAACAGAGCCATCATAGAGGCTATAAACAGTGCCAATCCCGACCTGCTGTGGATAGGTATGACGGCTCCCAAGCAGGAGAAGTGGACGTATGCGCACTGGCATGAACTGGATATCCACTGTCATGTGGGTACCATAGGGGCGGTGTTTGACTTCTATGCAGGTACAGTGGAGCGGGCTCCTCTGTGGTGGCAGGAGCATGGGTTGGAATGGGCTTACCGCCTGATGAAGGAACCTCGGCGCATGTGGAGGCGGTATATCCTGGGCAATGTGCTGTTTCTGTGGAACATGACAAAGGAGTGATGGAGGCTGGGCTGTTCCGCTTCCTGCGTTTCTCCTTGGGGTTGGAAGGGGAGGTGAAAGGTCTTCTCGAGGGCCGGAAGGGGGCCTTTGACTGGGATGCCTGTTACCAGTTTGCGAAAAGGCAGACGCTGGTGGGTGTGCTGTTCGACGGCATCCAGAGGTTGCCCAAGGAGTTGGCTCCCGCCCGTCCGCTGCTGCTTCGCTGGCTGAGTGACAGTGAGAGTATCCGCCGCAGGAACATGCGGATTGACCGGGCTTCTGCCTATGTATATAATAAGGTATGTACTGCGGGCTTCCGCTGCTGCATCCTCAAGGGGCAGGGAAATGCTTTGCTCTATCCTCACCCTTCATCGCGCATCCCGGGTGATGTGGATGTGTGGGTGATGGCAAATCGTGAGGAGCTGCGTCACATAGCGCTTTCGCTCACCGAAGGGGACGGCTCGTCGCTTCAGGAGAGTCTGAACCACATGGGGTTGACGGTGCATGGTGTTTCGGTGGAACTGCATTCAACGCCTGCTCTGCTCAACAGTCCGTTGCACAACAGCCGTCTGCAGAAATGGCTCAAGCGGAATGCTGATCTGCAATGCAGCAATCGCATCGCTCTGCCCAACAACG
>ULIZ01039649.1_pt1 | contig 10120 bp, 15 predicted proteins | sample 1950601 | NCBI WGS metagenome assembly ULIZ01 (sample SAMEA4835456, study PRJEB28245) | human gut metagenome | biome: gut microbiome; material: fecal sample | place: Denmark | collected 2008 | reverse complement strand
TTTGCTATTGAAAATTTTTTAAAAGCGATTGATCCAACACTTGGCGTTAAATATATAGACCAAGAAATATTTTTTGTTTACAGAAAAGGAGCGTGCGAATAATGGGATATGATGCTTATATTACAAGATACCATCGCATCAATAAGCCAAACTCTGTTATTATTCATAATGACAGTGATATTAATAAGGTTATTGATACAGTGATTAACTACGACGGGAGCTTTGAGTATGAGGATATTGATTCCTGGTGCTCTAGCGGTAGATACTGGATGGATTTTGTCTATGATAATATTGATCCTTCCTTGCGGACAAAGGCGAATGTGGGTCAGTATATTCTTATTCGCTCTGCTGCTGACTATGCAAAATTGACTGTTGTAGCTGTTCAACTAATGGAAACCGCGAGTTATCAGTTTGGTAAAGTTGTTTATGCTATGGCTGATCGCCACGATGATGGCTCTTTCCGTTGCTTCCCTCTAGATGGTGTTATCGTTCAATGCGAAGATGGCTCTACTAGACATATCTGGGATGAATATGACGACGATGGTTTCCTTATTCCTAAAACAAATGAAGACCAGTTTACAACTATTCAGCAGTTTGTGCGAGCGGTACTGCTCGCCGCAAATACAGACTGGGACAACGAGTTTGTATTATTAGGAGGTAGTTACTAATGAGATCAGAATTTATGTACACACCACTTGATGATATTTACAATAAAGAATTGCGGCGGCAGGCTACCACGGTAGAACTAATTGCTAGTGAAAATTTCGTTAGTCCTAGAGTGCTTAAATATCTTGGCAGCGAATTTACCAATAAATACACAGAGGGCTATCCGGGCAAGCGATACTATGGAGGCTGTGAGTTCTATGACGAACTTGAATGTTATTGTCAGGAACTATGGAAGGATGTTTTTAGCACAACTTACCATGTGAATGTACAGCCACACAGTGGGACTAGCGCAAATCTTGCGGCAATCTCTGCGGTAGTTAATCCAGGCGAGACTATCCTTTCTATGAGTCTAGACTGTGGAGGGCACCTCTCGCACGGTGCTCGGGTGAGCCAAGTTGGAAAACTTTATAATATCATTAATTATGGTGTGGATGATGATGGTTGGATTGACTATAATGAAGTTGCAAAACTTGCTGATCAGTGGCAACCTAAGTTAATTATTTGCGGCGCCAGTGCATATAGTCGTAAAATTGATTATATTCGATTCGCTGAGATTGCGCGAAGTGTTAATGCCTACCTGCTTGCGGACATCGCCCATGTTGCGGGACTAATCGCAGCCAATAAACTGCCTTCTCCATTTGGATATGCCGATATTATCACTAGCACTACACAGAAAACTCTACGGGGACCTCGCGGAGGACTAATTTTCTGTATTCCTGAACTAGCTAAGAAGATCGATAGTGCAGTATTCCCTGGCACGCAAGGCGGTAGTTTGATGAACGTGATTGCTGCAAAAGCTGCCTGCGCAGAAGAAGTGTTTGAGCCTGAATTTAGAGATTACATTGATGAGGTTATGTATAATGCTAAGGCTATGGCAGAGAGATTTATGTCTCATGGCTACAATGTAATCACAGGTGGCACTGATAACCATATGTTCCTTGTTGATTTGCGGGGGACTGGTCTTACAGGAATTGACGTACAGAATGAACTTGAAAAAAATAATATTACGCTCAATAAAAATGCAATTCCTAATGATCCGCTGCCCCCTAGCAAAACCTCTGGTATTAGAATTGGTACCCCGGCTATGACAACGAGAGGTTGGAAAGCGTATGACTTTTGTTGGTACGCAGATAAGATTTGTAAAATCTTAGATGAAATGCGGGCGGCCTTGTGAGGTCGCCCCTTTTGACTTTTATTAAAAAATATGATATAATTTTATTAGAAAATAAAGGAGTTGATAGATTATGAAATGGCATCGAATTAAAGATAAAAAGCCTAAGCTGGGCGTGGATGTTCTCATATGCTTCGAGCCGGGCAACCCTTTCTCCTGTGATGTATGTAGTCTTGAGATCGAAGGTAACTATATTTGGTGGCGCATTGATAAAACCTATCCTGTTGACGATACTGATTATTGGGCTGAGATTCCGATGCCCGAGCCGAGAATCCCCGCGTATAAGGAGGAGAATTAACTATGATTAAAGGATTGTACAAACCCTTCGAGCATTGGGGCGAGAATACTTGTTGGATTATCTCTGATACCCATTTCGATGATCCAGATTTGATTCATCCTTATCCAGATAGACCGACCGCCGCAAAACAAGTCAAACTTATCAATTCCAAGGTTGGTAAGAATGATACACTAATTATCCTTGGCGATGTTGGTAATGTAGAGTGGGTACGGCAATTGCGAGGATACAAGATTCTTGTAATGGGCAACCATGATGCGGGTGCGAGTAATTATCAACGTCAAATCTGGATAAAAAAATTTGATAAACGCGAATATCAAAAGCATGAAACATTGGATGAAATGAAACGTCTCTATCCAGATTGTTCTTATACTATTACAGAGGGATTTGATTTCTCTTCTTGTCTTGGATATTGGGAAGTGAAAGCAGATAACCGACTTTTTGATTTGGTGCTCACTGGGCCTGTCTTGATTGGCGAAAAACTAATCCTCTCCCATGAGCCTATTGAGGGGCTTGATTGGTGTTGCAACCTACATGGCCACACGCATGACCGCAACATTGTAAATGACAAATACCATTTCAATGTGTGCGCTGACGTTATTGGTTATATCCCTATTAATTTTAACAAGTGGATAAAAGGTGGCCACTTGGCAAAGATCCAGTCACTCCATCGTCAAACGATTAACGAAGCCACCGATCGGCGGCGCCGCAAAGGAGGTTAATATGTTAGAACTTCAAAAATTTATGCAGGAGCATGATAATTGGGCTGAGTTGCTTGCGGCTGAGCCTTATAACTTGAAGATTTCTTACTACGAGAAATTGGTTATGTTCAAGTATAATCAGCTCACCGCGGATTTTTCTATTCCTCTTGTCCGTGAAGCTCGTGGTATTATTCTTGAGTGCAAGCCTCCTTATCGTGTGGTGTGTTGGCCTTTCGAGAAGTTCTTTAACTACGGTGAGGAGCATGCCGCCCAGATTGATTGGTCTACTGCTTCAGTCCAGGAGAAAATAGATGGCAGCCTGATGAAATGCTACTTCTGGGATGACGAGTGGCGATTGGCTACTAATGGTACTATCAATGCGTATCTTGCACAGATTGATGGTTGTATTGAATTTCAAACTTATGGAGAATTGTGGGATAGCATCTGGCCTAACTGGCGCGATACTATGGAAAAATACGCTTCCAAGCAAGCAACCTATATGTTTGAGATGGTATCTCCTTATAACAAAGTAGTTATTCCCTATCAAAAAAGTGAAATTTACTTCCTTGGGTGGCGGGACAATGGTACTGGATATGAGTTACTTCCTACTGACAGCACTATTTCTCATTATTGTCTTATGCCAAATTGCTATCCTCTTAATTCTCTTGTGGAAGTAGTTGCGGCTGCGAACAACCTGCCGTGGGATCGAGAGGGTTATGTTGTGTGTGATGGGGAGTTTAATCGCGTAAAGATCAAATCTCCCGCATATATCGCTGCACATTATACAGTTGCCAATGGTATTATCACTAAGAAGAAGCTACTGAAAGTTATCTTGGCGCATGAGGAAGAGGAGTTTCTTGTCTATTGTCCTGAATACAAAGAAGCAATAGATGAGACAAAGGACGATATGCGGGAAGTGCAATGGTGGTGCGAAGATGCTCTTCACAAAATTTCTGAACTTCCAGGCTACTGGCGTGACTATCCCCGCAAAGAGATTTTTGAGCGAGTAAAAGATTGGCCCTATATAGAGTTTAAATATATCATGGCTAACTACAAAGAATATGTGAGTTGGAAGGATTTTACACAAAATTGGTCTGAAAATAAATGGATGGAGGTATTGTATGGCTAAGCAATATATTACCCCTGGTATGCGGGTTGTTGAAACTACCTATCACACTGGTACTGTTATTGCAGTAAACAAAGAACAGAATACAGTTATTATGCAGGAAGGAAACAAGTTTCGTACTGTTCCCATGTGTAATATTGACGTAATTCCACAGGAGGTATATGATGAGAAGTTCTAAACCTAAATACTCCCAGATGCAGAATCAGAAACTTGAGACGAAAGCATTTATGGTGCTCGCGCAGACTACGCAGGCACTGACCATTCCTGAGATTTGTGGCCAGGACTTCACTCTATCAACGCAGACCCCGCAAAAGATGGCACGAGTGCTAAATAATCTATGCGATATGGGGGCTGTAATTAAAGCAAAAGATAAGTCTAAGGGACGTATGGTATATATGTCTATGTCGTCCTATAATGATATGATGAATGGAGATAACAATGACTAAGAAAATTATGCCCTTGATAAATACTATTTTTAATGTGGTACTCGTTGGTGTATTTTCATTTAGTGCAGCAAATGCAACAACCTCTTATTTGATGGTAGGGCAGCTGGTCGCCGCAGGTTGTTGGGCAGTGCTCGCGGTTATGAATAGCGGAGTGCTAGATAATATCAAGGAATAAAAATAACCCCTCGCTACCAACGAGGGGTTTTAATTCTAATCAAGAGAAAGATAAACTTGACAATTAAATAAATTTATGTTATAATATTTTTATAAAGAAAGGAGAAATCCTTATGAAAAAAACTGCGCGAATAACCCATCGTTTCTTTTGTACTAATTGCGGGCGTGAAGGTCTGCCGCTTGCTCGTAAGACAGGTCATCAGCACCAGAAAGGACATCTTAAAAATCTCTATTGTCCTTGGTGTAAAGGTGAATATAACCACTGGGAATGCCACGATGATGAAGAAGTGGCAAATTTTAAAGAATTTTATAGAATGGACGTGATACATCATGAATTATCTGATTATGTTTTGCGGCGTCCCGGGCAGCGGAAAGTCAACTGAGGCTTGCCGCATGGCGGGATCACTTGCCGCACGAGGCATTACAGTTGAACATATTTCCCGTGACGAACTCAGATTTAGCATGATTTCTGACGAAAGCGAATACCTTTTTTTCTCCAAAGAGAAGGAAGTTTTCAGCAAATTCGTTGAAAAAATGAATAATTCGCTTAATAAAAATGATTGCACAATCATTGATGCAACTCATATTTCTAAAGCAAGTAGAGCAAAAATCTTGCGGCGGATTGAGAATCCTGACAATGTGCGGTTACTAGTTCTCTATCTCACTACACCTATTGATGTATGTATGCGGCAGAATGACCTTCGTACTGGCAGAGAGCAAGTCCCGCATGAAGTAATTGAGAAAATGGCAAAACAGTTTGAAGACCCCACTGAAAAAGAATTTACAGGGTTCGGTTTTGATAGTGTAGAAGTGTGGGAAAAGCCTTGGAAGGAGGGAGAAACATGATCTACATCACTAGCGATCTTCACCTAAACCATGATAAGCCCTTTATCTACGCCGCACGAGGATACTCCTCAGTCGAGGAAATGAATAAAGACCTTATCACCAAATTCAACAATACCGTAACAGACGAGGATGAAGTCTATATTCTTGGTGATCTGTGTCTTGGCGGTGCTGATTCACTTATTGATAATTTCAAAATGCTAAGTCAACTTAATGGTAACATTCATATCATTCTTGGCAATCACTGCACAGAAACTCGCCGCAAAATGTATGAAACCCTGCCGCAAGTTGTCTCTATTTCTTATGCAGACATGATCCATTATCGCAAATATCATTTTTATCTTAGCCATTATCCGACCCTAACCGCGAATCTTGATAATGACAAACCCCTGCGGGCCCGCACTATTAATCTGTGCGGTCATAGTCATGCTACCGACCCCTTCGCAGATTGGGAAAAAGGATGTATCTATCATTGTGAAGTAGACGCACACAATAGATTTCCTATTTCTCTTGATACTATTATTGAAGATATGAAACGTCGTGTACAAGAAGATGAAGCACGTTACACTAAGCAGCTTGCTGCAATTAAAAAGTGTTTTGATGAACCATTTGATGTAACAATGGCCTCGCTTACTGCTTCTATTGGTGAACCCCTGGAGGTTTTTATGGAAAAGCATCCAATCCCTAAAAAAGCCTATATTAATTAAAAGGAGAAAATTTATGAGCCTTCATTCTGCTATTATGAACCTTAAGCCTATTGTTGAGGTTTTTGATAATGATGTCAGTGTTAAGCTGACTTACAATGGCCACAATTATTATGGAATTGCCTTCTGCCACGAAGAAGATAAGGACTTCTTCTCTGAAAAGGTTGGCGCAACAATTGCTCATTATCGTGCTATGATTAAAATTTACGATGATGAAATTAGACGAGCAGAGGTTGCCGCACGAGTGCTCTGGTCTGCCTATAAAGACGTCATTTATAACTCTCAGGAAGATGGCACCCCTGTCGATCCAACTAACGCATTTATTATTCGTGTTTTTAAGGCACGTGATCTAGTTGATCGCTACAGAGTCCAGCGCACTAGTCTTCGTACCCAGCTAAGGGAATATCTCAAGAACCATGAAAAGTGCCTTGAGAGTGTTCGCGCACAGCGTAAAATTGAAAATGAGGACAAAAATGTTTAATCCTTATTGTTAATTTTTCAAAATAAATGAGAAGAATCCGAAAGGAGAGATTTATATAGGTTTGATATATGTACTCGTCGGATTCCTCATTGCATCTATTGGTATTCCTCTAATTGAAAGTTTACAGAATATCATCGCTGCTCTTACTGAGCTAATGATAAGTAAAATCAATAAAGGCATAGCTAAATCCAATCTCGCTATTCAGGCTATGACCGAAGAGGATGAAGAACCCGTGGGACCGAAAGGTGTCATGGGTTTTACCATACCTGATGATGACAATGACGATGAGGAGGAATACGAAGTTGAAGATTAAGTTCTATGATACTTGCGCGCTTCTTAATCTAGGCGAGAAAGTTTTTGGAGGAGAGCCATTCGCAGTTTCTAGTATTACCTTCAAGGAATTAGAAATAATTAAAACGTCGTTTAATAAAGATAACGATGTTAAAGCAATGGCTAGACACCTTCTTCACTTGTTTGACGAAAATGAATATGATTATATTCCAGTAGTTCATCAAGTGGAAAATGAAGTATTTGTTGCAGCCAGAGGATTTGAAATTAATAACGATACTAAAATTCTCTCAGACGCAATTTATCTTGCCAAAGATGAAGATATAGAATTTGTGACTGCGGATTTGAGTTTGCGTTGTATTGCAAGACATTTTATTGATATTATTTCAGTAGAAGCTATTGCGGAAGAGGAAGATAGCTATACTGGATACCTTGAAATAGAATGTACTGAGGAACAGTTAGCATTTTTTTATGAGCATCAAGAAGATAATATATTTGGTCTGCTTGAAGGACAATATCTTGCGCTCTATCACGACGAAGAACTTGTAGATTTGCGGGTGTGGCGCAACGGTTCGCCGCAATTCCTTAACTATAAAGATTTTAACTCCACTTGGTTTGGTAAAGTTGTTCCCTATAAGGGAGATCTATACCAAAAAATGCTCTTCGATAGTCTAAACAACAATCAACTCACCCTAGTCCGAGGCCCTGCCGGTAGTGGAAAGACGCTCTCTTGCCTAGCCTTTTTAATGAGTCAACTAGAGAAGCACCGCATTGACAAAATTATCGTATTCTGTAATACAGTTGCAACTATGGGATCGGCTAAGCTAGGGTTCTATCCAGGTACTAGATTAGAAAAACTACTTGACTCGCAAATTGGAAACCTCTTGTCTAGCAAACTAGGCGGAAGAGAAGGAGTAGAACGTCTTATTGATGATGGTAAGTTAGAGTTACTTCCCTTAAGCGACATTAGGGGACTAGACACTAATGGGATGAAGGCTGGAATCTATATTTCTGAAGCCCAGAATCTCGATCGTGCTTTGATGAAGCTTGCTATCCAGCGTGTTGGTGAAGATTGCATTTGTCTTATTGACGGTGACTCTAAAGCACAAGTTGATGATTTGCGTTATGCGGGAATTAATAGTGGCATGAGGCGACTCTCGCAAGTTTTCCGTGGTCAAGATTTCTATGGTGAAGTTGAATTGAAGCACGTTTATCGTAGCCGTATCGCAGAAGTTGCAGAACGATTTTAATACAGTATCGAGGAGAGTAGCTGCGGCTGCCCTCCTCATTCTATTTTCTAAGAAAGGATTTGAAATAAATGCCAAAAGTATATCTGTCTCCGGCTATGCACCGGTAGAACGAGTGTTGCTATCCTCGTCCAGATGGCAAACAGTGCTATGAAACACTGGAAAATAATGAATATATTGATATTCTTGAACCTGTTTTAAACAGGTGTGGAATTGAAACTAAGCGTGGTTATCGCCGCACACCTATGAATAATGAAGATGGCGATAAAATCATGCGCCAAAATGTTGCTGAGTCCAATGCTTGGGGCGCTGATGTTCACTATATTTCTCACACTAATGGTGCGAATGGTACAGTAAAAGGTTATCGTCCTATTTACTTCACTGGTTCAACAAAAGGCAAAAAGCTCGCGGAAATCATGGTAAAATATCGCAAGCAGATTTATCCTTACAGCGTGGTATTAAATAACCGCACTGATTTATATGAACTTAAAAATACCAACGCGGTGGCATTTTATGAGGAACACGTTTTCCACGATAATCTTGAAGATGCTACATGGTTCCATACTCATATGAATGAAATTGCAGAATCCGCGGCAAAGGGCCTATGTGAGTATTTTGGTATTCCTTATATCGCTCCTGCAGCAACGCCTTCTACTCCAGCTGTGACCACTACCATTCTCCGCAAGGGCAGTACGGGTCCTGAGGTAAAGTCTCTACAAAAGAAACTTCTTCAAATTGGTTATTATCTTGGGTCTTATGGCGCAGATGGAGACTATGGTGATGCGACAGTAACCGCTGTCCGCAAGTTCCAAAAGGATAATTCTCTTGCGGTGGATGGAGAAGCTGGACCCAACACTTTGGCCGCTGTTGATAAGGTTCTTCCTATTGTTCAACAAGAGCAAAAAGCTATTGCCAATCGTCTGCGGCAAGCTCAGCCTAAAGATTTTTCAGTCCAGCCTATTATTAACTGGGCCGAGAATGAGCGCAATTATACTGAGAAAGATAGTTTGACTGACTTAGACGATAAAACCAAAAATGCAGGTGATGATAACTATACTAAGTATTCTCAAGAAGTTGATGCTCTTGGTGTATTCTCTGCGCAAGTGCAAGGTCAGCCTTGGTGCGCCACTTGGGTCACAGATGGTTTCATTAATACTTATGGTGTAAGTAAAGGTCTTGATATGTTATGTCAGCCTAGCAAAAACTCTAATGCTGCTTGCTGTGGCGATGCTGCTGAATATTATCAAAAAGCTGGTCGCTGGTATACCTCGCCGCAAGTTGGTGACCAGGTGTTCTTTAAAACTACCAAGTATCAATATGCTCATACTGGTATCGTAACAGAAGTTACTAATACAGAAGTTACAACAATAGAAGGAAACACATCATCTGAGAAGGGTGTTATTTCTAATGGTGGCGCTGTTACCAAGAAGCATTATCCAGTTGGCTATTCTGGTTTTAAAGGTTTTGGTAGACCTAAATACGAAGCCAAACAAGAGGAACCAAGGTTCGAGCCTTATGTTGTGCGGCTAACCGCTATTGCACTGAATGTGCGGACAGGCCCTGGTACACAATATCCTGTTGCTATGGTTATCCGTGGTGGAGGCGCGTTTACAATTGTTGCCGAAGAGAACGGGTTTGGAAAATTAAAATCGAACGCGGGTTGGATTATGCTCCAACATACAGAAAGAGTGGAGTGAACTATATATGAAACAAGAGAAGAAGAAAAGGAAAGAGTTCTCTAAACGGTTACTAATCCAAGAGTCTTTGTTGATCTGGATCTAGACTCTTGCTTTATTAACACTAGCATTCGTCTGTGTTTTTCGTGGTAGTTATTCTGAATTGCCTTGGCTTGCGGCGATGGTTGCCTTTCCGTGGACTGCCTATGGAGTAAGCCAAGCGTTTTACTACAACAAAGCAAAAAAAGAAAACACTGAGGGCGGGATCGTTTATGAGACTACCCTCGCGCAATTTGATTCCA
>ULIZ01013215.1_pt1 | contig 10220 bp, 9 predicted proteins | sample 1950601 | NCBI WGS metagenome assembly ULIZ01 (sample SAMEA4835456, study PRJEB28245) | human gut metagenome | biome: gut microbiome; material: fecal sample | place: Denmark | collected 2008 | reverse complement strand
AAAGCTCATATTTGTTGATTACGGGAATGCTTCTTTATAAGACAGTACGTATTTCTTTGTAGATGATAATCAGCAGCAGCAAAGCCACCGAAACCAAAGCAGTTACACCACCCGGCGCCGCACCCAGCCAGTAGGAGGTCACAAGGCCTGTGATAATAGCGATAAAGCTCAGCACCATGGCTGCCAGCATCGTCACCTTAAAGCCCTTGCCCAGCTGCAGAGCCGCCGCCACCGGCAGAGCAATCAGCGAGCTGATAACCAGAATGCCTACCACACGGATGGAAACAGCAACCATAGCTGCTACCAGCAGAGCAAAGATATAATTAATCAGGCGTGTTTTTACGCCGGCAATTTTTGCACCGTCTTCATCAAAGGCCAGCATAACCAGCTGCGGATACAAAAGGTAAACGGCGGCCAGCGACACTACGCACAGTACTGCTACCGCCAGCACATCGTCAGGCGTTACGGTCAGAATGCTGCCGAACAAAAATGCTTCTACATTAGTATGTACCATACCGCTGCTGATAATCGTAATCGCAATACCGACAGACAGCGACAGAATGATAACCAGTATAAGCTCCGCATAGCGGCGGAAGCGCTGACGCAAAACCTCAATCAGCACAGCAAAGACAGAGGTTACGGCAAAGGCGCTGATAATCGGGTTCACCTTAACAAGCAGGCCTACCGCCACACCGGCCAGCGATGCATGCGCCAGCGTATCGCCAATCATGGAATAGCGGCGCAGCACCAGGAACATACCAATCATCGGACACATTAAAGAAATCAGTACAGAAACCAGCAGTGCATTCTGCATAAAAGCGTATTCCAGCATTATTCCGCACCTCCTACATTATCCTGCATATATTCATGAACATATTCCTGCGGATTGCAGAAATGACCATAACCGTTCATGACATGGTACATTTTATCGGCATTACGCGCCGCAAATTTCAGGTTATGCTCTACCGTGATAATGGTAATACCCTGCTCATGCAGCTCCTGCATAAATTTATACAGCTCCTGCTGGCTCTTGACATCAATGCCGGTAGAGGGCTCATCAAAAATCAGCAGCTGTGGGCTACCCAGCAGTGCTCTGGCAATGAGTACCTTCTGGCATTGGCCGCCGCTCAGCGTACCGATTAAACGGTCACGCAGGTCATAAACATGCATCTGCTCCAAACAGCGACGTACAGCCTGCTTGTCCGTCACCTTCAGCACACGGCGATAGTATTCCATCACCTCATATACAGTTATCGGAAACTGGCTGTTGAGTGTTTCAAAACGCTGCGGCACGTAGCCGATGCTGCTAAAAGTATTCTTCAATTCACCTTTTGACGGCTCCAGCAAGCCCAAGAGCAGCTTGACCAGCGTACTTTTGCCGCTGCCGTTTTCGCCGACAATGGCAATATATTCACCGTCATTTACTTGCATATTGATATCGCGCAGCAGCTCGCTGCCGGATTCATAGGCAAATTCTATATGCTTCAGTTCTATCATATTGGCTCCTTCATTTACTCACGGCAGCCTGCGCTGCCTTTTTGTTGCAGTAAATATTATAGACCTCACCCGGCAAATATGCAAGTCATTTGCATTTAGCTTGACAAGAAAGTTCAAGAGTGTTATGATAAAATCTGCTATAATATGCAAATCATTTGCGTTTATTTATGTTTAAATGAGGAGGACAACCCATGAAAAAGCTCAGTATTATTTTTTGTATTTGCACACTGCTGCTCTGCAGTCTGCTGGCAGGCTGCGGCAGCAAGGAGCCTGCACCTGCTGCAGACCATAAGCTACGGGTTGTGGTAACCTTTAACGCTATGAAAGAATTTACTCAGGCCGTAGGACAGGATAAAATTCATATAACTTCCCTGATTCCCGACGGCACAGAGCCACATGATTTTCAGCCTACCACTAAAACTATGCAGGCCTTGAGCAACGCCGATATTCTGATTTACAACAGCAATGGTATGGAGCGTTGGGTTAAACAGGCAGTGAAAGCAGCCGACAACAAAAAACTAGTCACAGTGGAAGCTTCCAAAGGCATTAAGCTCATCGGCCTGACAGATCTGGACTTGATTATCGAGCACGGCCGGTATGACCCACATACCTGGCTAAGCTTGAGCTGCGCCCAAGCAGAAGTGAAAAACATTGCCCAAGCGCTGGCACAGGCAGATCCGGCCAATGCTGATTTCTATAAAAAAAATGCGCAAGTTTATCATCTAAAACTGCAGGAGCTGTTATTAAAATACCAAACGCTATTTGCACAGATACCTCAGAAAAACTTTGTCACCGGTCATGCTGCCTTTGCTTACCTGTGCCGTGACTTCGGCCTGCAGCAGCAAAGCATCGAGGATGTTTTTGCCAGCGGCGAACCAAGCGCCCAAAACCTGGCCAAGCTGACAGCCTACTGCAAGGAGCACAATGTAAAAACTATCTTCGTAGAAGAAGCGGTAAGCCCCAAAACATCAGAAACACTGGCGCGCGAGGTTGGTGCCACTACGCAGGAAATATATACTATTGAATGCAGCAACGGTGAGAAAACCTATCTTACCCGCATGGAAGAAAACCTGGACGCTATTTATAAAAGCCTGAAAAAATAAAAAGGCTGCCATCTTGGCAGCAAACAAAATTATCTACGCACAGCAAAACGCCGCGGCTTACGCAGCAGGTCATCGACCTGCCGCAGCCACGGCGTTTTTACGTACACATCGCTCCGTCGGCCGAGCCGGCAAAGCTGATTCACTTTTTGTTCTTAGGCAGCACATCCTCATTCTTAGACGAATAAGGATTGATATTTTTCAGCTGCTGATTGGGACGGTAATTATCACGCGCCGACGAGCCCCAAATAATCATCCAGGTCAGAGAAAAGCCCATCAGGAGCCACAAAACGGCCATAGCCGCCGCAGGGTACCACGAAAGATTGAACCAGTAGCTAAAGCCCCAGAGCAGCACCGCAATAAACCCCCATTCCCAGTTCACTATCAGGTTGGCAATAAAGCAGATAAAAAAGCCTGAATTTATAGTCGTTCTGCGCATAATAACCTCCCTTTAAAAAAACGGCCGCGATAAACAATCGCAGCCGCAAAAAGTTTCAGCTCATTATAATATCAGTAGCTGCCACCGCCGCCGCCATGATTATCATCAGCAGAGCTTTCGCTTACAGAACCATCATCACTGCTGCCGCTAGATTTAGACTTCGGAACAGCAGAAACGTTGGTGTACAGATAAGTATCATTGCTGTGCGTCAGCGCAAAGGTTTGCTTATCCAAGTAGGCATTTGCTTCGACAGCCTCACGCACGTTGCTCATACCCTGAATCAGGAGTGCACGCCAGCCATAGGCTGCAGCACCGCCGATACCGGCAGCAATTACTAAAGCAAACCAGTTGAAGCCTGCATTAGGATCCCACGGCTCGCCTTCCTTTTCGTAATACTCAAGGAGCTCGCCTGCTTTTTGAGCATAGGTGATGTAGCCTTGGGCATAATTATCTTTCTTGAACTCTGCAACCATCGGCTTGCTCATATACTCAACGCCTTCATTGCCAACGATAACCTACTTCAGCTGTTTATCGGTAGCAATATACCATTTACGGGTGTTGGTAACCTGCAGCAATACCATATTGCCCTTGGCACCGTCATTATAAACATCGTCGAGCAGCTTATTGGCATATTCACCGGGAACGGCACCGCCAATTGTCTTCATGGTTACAACAGCAATGCGTACATTATGCGCCTGCTCCTGCTTGTGCAGCTCTGCCAGAACTGCCTGACGCTGCTGCGGTGTAAGAATCTTGGCATTATCCACCAGGCTGGGCGCAGCAAAGGCTGTTACACTGGCTAACATAAGGACTGCCAGCATGGTTAAGATTGCAAATAACTTTCTCATTCCGGCACCTCCTTATAAGATGAACTTCACAATGAAGTAGCTGATAATTGTTACAATAATAAAGGTCAGGGCAGTGTAATTACGCAGCTTGCCATAGTCAATCGGCAGACTGCCGACAACCTTACCCGTCTGACCGTTCATCATAAAGGTATAGGGCTTATCCTCAAAGCGTGTAGACAGAATCCATACCGGCACCATTGCATAATGCACAGCATTTTCATCCTTGATAACTGCACAGTCACCATTGCTGGTTACACGGGTATAGCCTGTAACGGTATTTTCAAGACAGCCCTCGGCACTTTTGACAACACGCTCATCAGCACGGACTACAGCAGCCTCGGCATCCACATCATATTTATCTGCCAAAAAGCCTGTCAGATAAGCAGTGCTGAAGGGAACCATTTCGCTGTAGTCAAATGGCTCGATGCTCTCCATAAAGGTATCGTCCATCTTCTCGCTGCCATCTACAGGGATGCGCTCAAAGGACATGGTGCCTTCACGCTCGCAGTTATAGACAACGGTAGTCGTAACAACCTCATCATCGGTTTCATAAACACTGTCGCTGGCACCTTGATAGCTGCCGCTGGCGCTAACCTTGGAGTCAAACAGCCAGAACGGTACATACATCGCCTGGATATCCTCCACACGATTGTTGGCCGTAAAGGAGTTAGGCAGCAGGGTTCTTCCCTTGTAGAATTCCTTGAGGGCAGCAACAGCTTGCTCTTTGGTTTTCTTGAAGGGAATGATGAAGTCCGGCTTCAGCATACCTTCAAAGCGGCTCGGCAGCATAGTCGGGCTGCCGCAGTAGCAGCATTCTGTTGCCATGGTGTTGCCATCGCTCACAATCTGCGCACCGCAGCTGGAGCAGGTAAAGGCCTTCATCTGCTCTGCTTCTTCAGCTTCCCACTCGCTGCCGGCAGCAGAGGTATCCCACTTAGCCTCCTTGGCAGCCTGCGCTTTGGCAGCAGCGGCTTCCTTGGCGGCATACATTTCTTCTATAGTCTTAACTTCCAGTTCGGTACCGCAGTATTCGCAGGTCACCTTATCATGACCGGGCAAAAACGTCAGCGGCGCGCTGCAGTTAGGGCACTTATAGCCTACAGAGGTTTCAGCCATAATATCACCTCGTTAAAATATAGTTATGCAATCTTGATTGCTCCCGCTCCCCCTTCAACCACCTATTTCGACATCTTGCCTTCCCCTCAGTGAGGCGGAAGGGAGTTGTCCATCGCAATTAAATACCGTTCCAGTCAGAAGCAATTTCCCAGTACCCAAAGGGCACAACGCAAATTTCGTGTGGAACCAGGACGAAGCTTCGGTAAAATTTGTCAGATAGTAACAGTATGTTACGTACCCTCGCTTCTATGGTTCCGGACACTTATTTACTAAAATTACTATTCCTTACACGATATGTTAATTGCTCACTAAGGCTTTCGATTCACCCATTATTTTTTGCTAACCTTCTTGCCTTCCCCTTGGGGAAGGTGCCGAACGTAGTGAGGCGGAAGGGGCAGCATAGGAGCATACATCATGCTTGCATTCGCATCTGACGCAAGCTGTTAATATATGAGGTTATTGTTTGTCGTTATCATCGAAAATATCGCCGCACTCAGGGCAGAACTTAGGCGGATGGTGCGGATCTGGCGGCTCCCAGCCACACTTATCGCACTTGAACAGCGGTGCTCCCTCAGGCTTCTTGCTGCCGCATTCAGCGCAGAACTTGCCTTTGTTTACAGCGCCGCAGCTGCAGGTCCAGCCATCCTCTGCCGGTTTGTCTTCCGGCTTCTTGCTGCCGCAGTTAGCGCAGAACTTACCAGTATTGGTAGTGCCACAGCTGCAGGTCCAGCTGCCCTCTGCCGGTTTCGGCTCAGGCTTCTTGCCGCCGCAGTTAGCACAGAACTTACCGGTGTTGGTAGTGCCACAGCTGCAGGTCCAGGCATCTGCTGCCGGTGCTGCTGCCGCAGGGGCGGCAGGGGCGGCCGGCGGCGGAGTAGGAGGTTGCGGCTGTTGCGGATAAGGCGGTTGTCCGTAAGGAGGCTGTTGGCCGTAAGGATTCTGCTGAGCATACATCTGCTGCTGTTGTCCTTGGGCAAACAAGCCAGCCACATTTGCGCCACCGGCCATTCCGGCCATATTCATGCCAACAAAACCGCCCATTGCACCCATGCCGCCTTCATTGCCAGCTGCAATACGCATAGCGTCTGCAGTAGCACCAGCCATAGCTGCTGCTGCACGGTTCGGATTGCTGAGCATCTGGATATCTTTCAGACGTTGAGCATCTTCCTCAGACATGGTTACACTTGCCAGTGCGAAGGAATAAACCTCTACACCGCGGCGGTCACGCCATTGGTCGCTCAAATCTTCGTTCAAAGCGTTAGCGATTTCTTTGCCATGACGCGGCAGTGCGCTGTAACGCATACCGTTTTCAGTGAGCGTGCCGAGGGCAACGCCCAGGCTCATCATGAGCTCGCTCTTCATCTGGCTGTCAATCTGGTCACGACGATACTCGTCAGTGATATTGGAGCATACATTGGTGTAGAACAGCAGCGGATTAGTAATCTTATAGCTGTATTCACCGAAGCAGCGGATACCAACTTCCCAATCAATGCCTAAGTTGTTGTCAATCAGGCGTACAGGAATCGGCTGAGCGGTGCCAAACTTGTTGCCGTAAATTTCCTTCATATTGAAGTAATATACGCGCTGATCCTTGCCGGGGTCACCGCCGAAGGTGAAACGTTTACCGATCTGACCGAAAATCGCCTTTACATTATCCTTCAGATTGCCGGTAAAGATAGACGGTTCAGTAGAAGTATCGTATACATATTCGCCGGGCTCGTTGCACATATCTACAACCTTGCCCTGCTCAACGATAATCATGCACTGACCTTCGTTGACAGCAACAACGCTGCCATTACTGATGATGTTGTCTTCTGCAGAAGTGTTAGAGCTGCGTCCTTGGCTGGACGTACGCTTCATACCCTTGGTTACCAGAACCTCGGGAGGCATGCTTTCGCAATAGAAAAACTCTTTCCATTGGTCGCCCAGTACGCCGCCTACAGCGCCCATTGCCGCTTTAATTAAACCCATAATACAACCTCCTTTTGTATCACTAAAAAATTAACAATTATATTTTATCAAATCCCGCTTAATATTAACAGGACTTTGAATAAAACAGCTGTACACTTATCAGCCAAGAAATTGTAAAATATTTATCTTATCCTTATCTGTAGTAAAAAACTATTCACTAATACTTTGATTTGTGATAAACTAATTGTTAGACAATCTTTGCAAATTATCTGTGCAGGTAAGCTGTTTTCCGCTTCCTTGCCTTAAGTTTAATATAAAAATTGCATTTCGTCACTACACCAAATGGCGATTTCGGGTAGGATAAGGGTAAATTTTCCTTATTTTTTACCTTTTTTCTCTAAAAATACTCTTTCAGGAGGTTTTTTCATGTCCGTTGTATCAAAAAAATTTTCTGCTTCCTTATACAGTATGTTGGTGCTGTTACTGATCTGTCTTGTTACCGCTTTCAGCAGCGGTTGCGGCAGCAAGGCATCACTCGACCCGGCCAAGCCGGTAACGCTCACCATCTGGCATGTTTACGGCAACCAGACCAATTCCCCATTTAATGATACAATCGAAAAATTCAATGCCTCTGAGGGTAAGGCCCAAGGCGTCATTGTCAAGGTTGCTTCCGTAAGCAGCTCCAATGTTATTGACAAGGCTTTGTTCGCTTCGGCCAAGCAGGAGCCCGGCGCTGTGCCGCTGCCCGACCTTTTTACCGCCTATCCGCGTGTAATCCCCGCAATGCACGATAAGCTGCTGCATTGGGACAAATACCTTGATAAAGAAGCTTTAGCTGTTTACCAACCGGAATTTTTAGCCGAAGGCTATCAGGATAAGGAGCTGCTGATGCTGCCGGTAGCAAAATCCACCGAGCTGCTTTTTGTAAACCAGACATATTTTGACCGCTTTGCTGCGGCAACAGGTGCCAGCACCGATGATTTCGCCGATTATGACAAGCTTTTTGCGCTCTGCCGCAAGTATTATACCTGGACCGGCGGCAAAAACATGTGCCAGCTGGATGATTTCTATAACTATTACCTGACGAGCATGGCATCCTTGGGCGACCCGTTAATCAAGGACGGCAAGCCGGACCTTGCCAGCTCCAACTTCAAGCGCATCTTCCGTGCCGCAGCCGAGCCTGCTATCGCCGGGGGTCTTGGTATTGAAAAGGGTTATGCGGCCGATGCCTGGAAAACAGCCGATTTAATCAGCAACGTCGGCTCTACCGCCGCCATTCTTTATATGCGCGATTACGTCACTAATCCCGACAACACGCGTGAAACTATCGTTACCAACTATTATCCCTGCCCTGTTTTCAACGGTGGTAAGGTAACACTGCTGCAGCGCGGTGTAGGATTATTTGCCATCAAAAGCACAGACGAACGCAAAAATCTTGGTGCCGTTGTTTTTGCAAAATGGCTGGCGCAGGAAAACAGCAATTTGAATTTTGCTATGCAGGCAGGCTGCCTGCCAACCAATAAGGAAGCACTGCCAAAACTGCTGAATAATCCGCAAGATGTGCATAACTTCAAATATCGCAAGCTGTATACCTGTATGCAGCAGGTATACAAAAAAGGCACCTGGCTTCATCTGCCGCACAATGCTGCCGAAATTCAGCAGAATCTGGAATACGGCAGCAAAAATATTCTGCGCGCTGCCCATCAGCAATATTTACAGGAAATTGCCGGCGGTGCCAATCCACAGCAAACGCTTGATAAGTTAGTAGAAGAAAGTTATCAGAAGCTGCTGAATTACAAGCAATAAGCCAAAAAATCCTACCAAGGAGGCTCTTAATGCTCAATAAGCTCACCAAAATAAAAAGACTGCTGCTTATAGGCAAAGAAATATGGCATAACAAACGCTCTATGCGCGGCCGTTTCATTATTTACCTGCTGTCACTGGTGCTGCTGGCAGGTTCTGCTATGCTAATCCTGTTAAACGTTATCGGCATAGTACAGCCACCAAGCCATGATATCGACCGCTTTCTTGAATATGAGCTTAACACCCGTACCAACGATATCAAACGCCAGATGAACGCGCTGGCTGCGCACAATATCGATTTGTCGCAGCAGCTGCAGAATGATATCGACCGCGTTATGCTGGAGCAGGGCATTTACAATAATTATGATGCCTTGAACAACAATCCCGAGGCTTTGACAGCGATTCAGCAAGCAACCTACCAGACTCTTGCTGCCAAGATGCAGCAGGCTCCGGCCAGCGGTGCCTTGTATCTGATTAATGCCAGCGTCAACACGAATCTGTTGGAACCAACCTATAACGGTCTTTTTCTCAAATTTACCAATATCTATTCCGAAAACACCCTTTTCAATGAAACATGTATGTTCCGCGGCAACCCTCAGGTGGCCCGCAATAATAACATCAGCCTTTACAGCACCTGGCAGCTGGAGCTTAACGTCCACGCCTATCCGCAGGCCGATAAGCTGCTGCATGCCAAGGAAAATAATATTTCCCAACAATATATCCTGACAGACGTTGCCCACCTCAAAGAAAGCTGGGAGCAGTCCCGTCTTTTCCTGATGCCTATTAACAGTAATAACGGCAGGATTATCGGTATCTGCGGCTTTGAAATCAGCAGCGTTTACTTCCAACAGCGCACCAAGCAGGCCAATTACAAGGGCTATCCGCTGATTACCGCTATTCTCGATAAAAAGGCGGACAACGAATACCAGGGACAGCTTTCCAATCCGGCCTCCTTCGTCAATTCTACTATAAAAACCAGCTCTGACGGCGAGCACGAATTATTTACTGCCGGTCAGGAGCGCTTCATCGGCTTCACCGCTCCCTTGACGGTCGGTGCCTCGGAGCACAGGGTAGCAGTCATGCTGCCTGCCGACAGCTATTATCATCTGCAGGGGCAGGCAAAAATGCGTCTGCTGATAATGCTGGGTATTATTCTGCTGCTTTCATTGCTGTCTGCCGGTTATTTCAGCAAAAGATATGTAGACCCGCTGGTAGCGGATTTGCAGCAGCTGCAGCAAAATCCCGATGCCCCTCCGCAAGCCAATGTGCTGGAGCTTAACCAGTTCTTTGAATTTCTGCAGAGTCATTCCGAGCAGCAGGCCGAAAAGCTGCGTCAGCTGCAAAGCGAAAACAATCAGGTACAAAAACAATACGGACTAGCTGCCATGCGTCTGCAGGAGGCACAGGAAAAGCAAAAGCAGACCGCCAACCAATATATTCAGCTGGAGGAACAGCTTGCCGCCCTACAGAATGAAATTCAACAGGTACGCCTGCAAATGGAGCAGA
>ULIZ01007016.1_pt1 | contig 10257 bp, 10 predicted proteins | sample 1950601 | NCBI WGS metagenome assembly ULIZ01 (sample SAMEA4835456, study PRJEB28245) | human gut metagenome | biome: gut microbiome; material: fecal sample | place: Denmark | collected 2008 | reverse complement strand
TCTTGGCGCATTCTCATTTGGAAATAGTATATGGCTTAGTCGCGCTGATGGATGAACGCTGGACATCATCCGCCAGCGCTCATCCATCAACGCGCGGCTGGTCAAAGCAGAGGAGCGTCACGAAGAAAGAAATGAGGGGATACCATGCAGGCGACGATTTCAGCCAAATCCGGCGGACAGGCGACTTGCGTCCGGGAAAAGACGAACTGGGCGCTGATCATCATCCGCATTCTGACCGCGTTTGCCGGGCTGATGATCTTCTTCCCGGAGGTCAATCCCGGTCGACTGATGTCGGACATCAACGCGAATACTTCGCTGTTCACCGCCGCGATTTCGTACAGCACGCTGACGGACAGCTTTGCCCGCCCGCTGCGTATGGGCTGGGTGCAGCCGTGGCACTTCTACCTCATCATGGGCGGCTGTGCGCTGCTGATGCTTGGCATCATCCTGAGTGCGATCGGCGCGTGCATGTCGCTGGGCAATCACCGCATGAAGCGCGCAGCAGTCAAACTTCCGCTGATTGGCTCGGTGCTGATGCTTGGCGGCATCGGAACGCTGGTGTACCTGAACAGCATCCTTCCGGCGCTGGAAAAGGCGGAACGCCTGAAGCTGATGACGCCGACCGGCGCAATCGCCTTCTGGGCGGTGCTGGGGGGGCTGCTGCTCGTATTCAGCATCGTGAGCATGGTCACCATTCCCAAGGACATGGAAGAAAAGATGGAGATGGAGGAGAAATACCGCCTGTTCCTGATGTTCCTGCCTGTTCTGATTCTGACGGTCATCTTCTGCTACCTGCCGCTGTACGGCTGGCGCTATGCGTTCTTTGATTATAAGGTCGGCGACGCGCTGAGCAGCGAGAACTTTGTGGGCCTCAAGTGGTTCAGCTACCTGTTCTCCAACGGCGCGACGCGCAATGACCTTGTGCGCGTGCTGCGCAACACGCTGATTATGTCCGGCTTGGGCATTGCGACGAGCTGGCTGCCGATTGCTTTTGCCGTTTTGCTGGCGGAACTGCGTTCGACGAAGTTCCAGCGCGTTGTGCAGACCCTGACGACGATTCCGAACTTCATCTCATGGGTTCTGGTGTACGCGATCGCGTTCGCGATTTTCTCCACCGACGGCTTCATCAACTCCTTCCTGCGCAACGTCATGGGACAGACCGCGACGACAGACTATCTTGCCAGCGCGGATTTCATCTGGCTCAAGATGCTGCTGTGGGGTACTTGGAAGGGCTTGGGCTGGAGCGCTATTGTCTACATCGCGGGCATTGCGGGCATTGACCAGCAGCTGTACGAAGCCGCGAAGGTGGACGGCGCGAACCGCTTCCAGTGCATCCGCCACATTACGATTCCCGGCTTGATGCCCACTTACATGGTCATGCTGCTGATGGCGATTGCGGGTATGCTCTCCAACGGCATGGAGCAGTACCTCGTTTTCGAGAATCCGCAGAACAGCGCAACCATCGAGGTGCTGGACTTGTATGTCTATCACAGCGGCATTAAGAGCGGCTTGATTCCGCTTTCCACGGTCGTCGGCGTGTTCAAGAGCCTGATTGGCGTGCTGCTGCTCTTCGGCGCGAACGGCATCTCCAAGGGCGTGCGCGGCGAAAGCATCATTTAAGGAGGCGGAGAAGCAATGAGCAACACCGAAGTCATGAAGCAATCCGCCGTCAAACTGGCGGGCAAGCACCCGAAAAACAAGATCCACCGCACGGCGGGCGACATCGCGTTTGATGTTTTCCTGTACATCCTCTTTGTGGCTTTCACAATTCTGTGCGTTTTCCCATTCTATTACCTGTTTATCAACACCATTTCCAGCAATGACGCGGTGGCGGGCGGCTTGGTCAACTTCTGGCCGGTCGGCATCCACTTCCAGAACTACCTTGCCCTGCGCGACGTGGCGGACTTGGGTTCGTCGGTCATTGTGACGGTGGCGCGTACGATTCTGGGCACGGCGCTGATGGTGATTGTCAGCGCGTGGGCGGGCTATCTGGTGACGAAGCAGAAGATGTGGCATCGGTCGCTGATGTACCGCGCGCTGGTCATCACCATGTACTTCAACGCGGGCCTGATTCCGTGGTACATGAACATGCTGATGCTGGGTCTGACGAACAACTTCCTCGCCTACATCCTGCCGGGCATGATTGCGCCGTACAACATCATTCTGGTGAAGACGTACATTGAGTCGATTCCGGCGTCGCTGGAGGAATCCGCGGTCATTGACGGCGCGAACACGCCGACGGTGTTCCTGAAGATTATCCTGCCGCTGTCCGTGCCGATTCTGGCGACGATTTCGATTTTCGGCGCGGTCGGCAACTGGAACTCGTTCCAAGACTCGCTGCTGCTGATGTCCTCCCGGCCGGAGCTGTACACCCTGCAGCACCGCCTGTATGTGTACCTGAACCAGTCCTCGAACCTGTCGGCGCTGGTCAACGGTTCGGGCGGCATGTCCACGCAGGCGGCGGCGAACATGCTCAACACGCGCGTTATCAAGTACACGGTCGCCATGGTGTCGATTATCCCGATTCTGCTGGTGTACCCGTTTATGCAGCGGTTCTTTGTTAAGGGAATCATGCTGGGTGCCGTGAAGGGCTAACCCGGCTGGTGATAGTTACTTCAAATACGGAAAGGAGAATCTTGCAAATGCGCAAATTGACCCGACTCTTCGCCCTGATGCTGGCGCTGACCATGCTTCTGGGCACTCTGCCCGCGCTGGCAGAAGAACCCGCAAATCCCTCTGGCATCCCGTACTACAAGGTGACCCAGCGACCTGTACGATTTCATCGACATGGACGGCGCGCCCATTCAGATTGAAATTTACAGCCAGCTGGCGAACTACTCCGGCCGTCAGACCGGCTGGGGCGCGGCGCTGATGAAGGATCTGTTCAATGTTGAACTGGTCATCATCCCCGATCAGGATGGCACGTACCAGACCCGCACGCAGTCCGGCAACCTCGGCGACATCGTCGTCTGGGGCGCGAATGGCGAGGACTATAAGCAGGCGATCAAGAACGGTCTGCTGCTGGAGTGGGACGAGGACGATCTCGCGGAGACGTATGCGCCCTACGTCTGGGCGAACTACCAGGATGCGCTGGCGTCCAATCGTCTGGTGTCCGAAGACGGCGACAATCTGTACGGCTTCGGCATGGACGTGGCGACCTCCCGTCAGGGCCATAAGTCCTTCATGTACTCCTGGGATCTGCGCTGGGATTTGTATTCTCAGCTCGGCTACCCGGAAATCAAGAATTTGGATGACCTGCTTGAGGTCTTCAAAAAGATGAAGGAAATCTGCCCCACGGACGAGCTGGGCAACGAGACGTATGCGGCGTCCCTCTGGCCTGACTGGGACGGCAACATGGTCATGTACGTCAAGGCAATGGCGACGGCGTACTACGGCTATGACGAACTCGGCTTCGGTCTGTACAACCCCACGAATGGCGAATTCTACGATGCGCTGGACGAAAAAGGTCCGTACATCGAGATGCTGCGCTTCTTCAACCAGCTCTATCGCGCCGGTCTGCTTGACCCGAACTCCATGACGCAGACCTACGACGAAATGAGCCAGAAAGTCAAGAACGGCGGCGTGTTCTGGGGCATCTTCAACTATGCCTCCTCCATGGTCTACAACACGGACAAGCATCTGGGCGAAGGCAAGATGATGTATGCGCGTGTGCCGGACGAAGCGAACCCCATCGTCTACGGCCTGTCCACGCTGGGCGGCAACCGCATCTGGTCTGTCGGCTCGAAGGCGGCGTATCCGGAACTGTGCCTTGCGATTCTGGACTTCTTCGCGACTCCCGAAGGCTCGATGACCATGTGGTACGGCCCGCGCGGTCTGATGTGGGACTATGACGAAAACGGCGGCATGTACTTCACCGAACTGGGTGACATCTGCAACAAGGACACCAAGCATGACCTGAACGGCGTTGTGTGGACGTCCCCCTACACGGGCAAGCAGTACACGCTGTCTGGCAACTTCAACGACGGCTGCATTCAGGCGAACAACACCACTTACAGCAAGGACGCCATCAACCCCGACGGCAAGCTGGGCGAAACGTTCAACAGGGACACTTGGGTTTCCATCCTGAACGCGGTTTCCTACCCGATTCAGGAGGACTGGCGCAACTGGTCTGGCGCGGTGCTGGCTGACCCGTACTTCGAGTCCATCGGCAAGTACACCATCATGCCCGACCTGCCTTACTCCGAGTCCGTGAAGGATGACGAACTGAAGGTGAAGTGGGAGCAGTGCGCCAAGAGCATCAAGAACAACAGCTGGCTGGCGATTTATGCGAAGGCGGACGGCGAGTTCAACATGCACATCCGCAACATGATTACGCAGTGCAACAACTACGGCTATGCTGACTGCCTCGAATGGAGCAAGGGCGAAGCGGCGACCAAGTGGCGCCTGACGCAGGAACTCAACGCGGTTGGGCAGGAGTAAGCCAACACAAGCAATAAAAAGCAGGGGTGCGTGAGAAGCGCATCCCTGTTTTTTAGGTGGATGTTTTGTTGGTTTGTGTTGTTGACAGTTTATGATTCGCAATTTGTTTTTTGCGATGCAGGGGTTTCGCCTCTGCGGAGGCGAGGAGGGGGCAATGAAAACAGACGAAGTCTGCGGTCGCCCCCTTGACCCCTTCGCAGTGCACACCCGTGTTTCTTGAATGGTATTGCAGCTACTGTATAGTTAGTGTGCCTTTTTGCTCTTTATAAGAAACATTCAAGAACGCAAAAATATTGAAGCAGCGGTAAAAGCCCAGAAACATGGGAGCGTCCGCGCCGAAGGTTTCCAAAGGGCGATCGGAAAGCCCTTTGGTCGCGTCCGCAGACGCGAAACCCTGCATAAACACGCGGGCACAGTATGCAGAAGTCACCAACTGAATCGCGAAAAGGGTGTCGAGAGGGTCGAAGACCCTTCGCAGGTGCAGGGCAGCGCCCTGCTGGAGTCAAGGGGCAAAGCCCCTTGGGTCTCCCTTACAGCTCCGCGCCGTTCTCAATTGCCGTAATCATGTCGATGCGGCGCTGGTGACGACCGCCTTCGAACTCGGCGGTCAGCCAGTGGGTCGCAATCATCTTCGCTAAGTCAACGCCGACGACGCGCGCACCCATCGTCAGGATGTTGCTGTTGTTGTGGCGCTTGCTCAGCTCGGCACTGTACACGTCCGAACAGGTGCAGACGCGCGTGCCCTTCACCTTGCTCGCCGCAATGCCGATGCCGATGCCCGTGCCGCAAATCAGGATGCCGCGGTCGCATTCGCCAGACGCAACCGCCTTCGCCGCGCGGTAGCCATATACGGGATAATCGCAGGAGACCGCCGTGTCCGTGCCGAAATCCTTCCATTCCAGTCCCATCGAATCCAGCAGCTTCATCATTTCCTTTTTGAGTTCAATGCCGGTGTGGTCGCAAGCCAAAGCAATCATGAGAAAATCCTCCTTATATCCTCCGAAAACGTCCAAGCGGACGATTCGCTCTTCTTTATGTTAATACGCGAAAAAATGCGAAACTCCTGCCGATGGAAAAAGAAAAGGGTAGAATCCGCGCGGAAAGCATGGTATACTAACATGGTGCAAGAATCACACGAATCTCCCAAGGAGGGAAATAAAATGGCAGATAATTGCAAGCTGTGCCGCATTGCGCTGGAAAATGTCTCCGTGGTGCGCGGCGGACAGACGCTTTTGCAGGATGTGTCGATGCACATCCACTGCGGTCAGCTGACGGTGCTGATCGGCCAGAACGGCGCGGGCAAAACGACGCTCATCCGCGCCCTGCTGGGGGAATACGCTCACGGCGGTACGATTCGCCATGTGGACGGCGAAGGGCGCGACGTGGCGCACATGCGCACGGGCTATGTGCCGCAGCATCTGGAATTTGACAAGGAGATGCCTGTGACGGTGGAGGATTTCCTCGCCGCCAGCCTGACGCGCCGCCCGGTGTGGACGGGGGTCGGCAAAAAGACCCGCGCGCAGGTGATGGAGGCGCTGAAAATGGTGGAGGGCGAAAAGCTGCTGCACCGCCCGCTCGGCCGCTGCTCCGGCGGTGAACTGCAGCGCGTGCTGCTCGCGCTGGCGCTGCATCCCGCACCTGACCTGCTTGTGCTGGACGAGCCCGTCTCCGGCGTTGATCAGAACGGCTTGCAGATGTTCCTGGATACCGTTGTGCGCCTGAAGGAGCATCACCATATGGCGATTCTGCTCGTCAGCCACGACCTGAATGTCGTCCGCCAGTACGCTGACCATGTGGTGCTGCTGGACAAGACGGTGCTGAAGCAGGGCAAGCCGGATGACGTGTTCGCATCGCCGGAATTCCAGAAGGTGTTCGGGCTGGGCGCAAAGACGCTCAATGCCCAGCGGCTGCATGGCGCGGAACGCTGGATGGGGCGCAAGGCGGAAACGCCCGAGGAGGAAATCGCCCGTGCCGCCGCCGTGGTGGACGACGAGACGAAAGGAGGCCAGGCGTGATGGATGCGATTCGCGCGTTCGTGCAAACGCTGCTGCCCTTTGAATTCCTGCAATTTGACTTCATGGTCAATGCGCTGCTGGCGATTCTGCTGCTGACGCCGCTGCTGGGGCTGCTCGGCACGATGGCGGTCAACCAGCAGATGGCGTTCTTCTCCGACGCCCTAGGGCACAGCGCGCTGACGGGCATCGGGCTGGGCATCCTGCTCGGCGTGTCGAGTGATTTGCTGGCGATGCTGGTGTTCGGCATCGTCTGGGCGCTGCTGATTTGCCGCATCAAGCAGACCGGGGCGGCATCCACCGATACAATTATCAGCGTCTTTTCGTCCACGTCAGTGGCGGCGGGCGTGCTGGTGCTGTCCATGGGCGGCGGATTCGCGAAGTATTCGTCCCTGCTGGTCGGCGACGTGCTGGCAGTACAGGACAGCGATTTGCTCTATCTGTTGATTGCGCTTGTGGCGGGCATTGCGCTGTGGGCGGTGATGTACAATTCGCTGCTGCTGTCGGGCATCAGCCCGTCCCTGGCGCGCAGCCGAGGCATCCATAATCGGCTGGTGGAGTGCGCATTCGTGGTGCTGGTGGCGGTCGCGGTCATGCTGGCGATTCGCTGGGTCGGCGTGATGCTGATTAACGCACTGCTGATTCTGCCCGCGGCGGCGGGGCGCAATCTGGCGCGGTCAAGCCGTCAGCACGCGGTGTACAGCGTGGTGATTGCGCTGGTGTGCGGCGTGGCGGGGCTGATTTGCGCGTATTATCTGGATACGACGGCGGGTGCGGCAATTGTGCTGTTCGCGGCGGTGTGCTACGCCATCTCGCTGGGCATTCGGACGCTGAGAAAATAATACTATTTTCAGATCCACCTGCGTCATCTTGGCACATGTCCATCTAAAAATAGGATAACGGAGGAACGATATGGAGCGAATCCTGATACTGATGCAGGCGGCGAACTGGGCGGAAGCGACCGAGGCGCTGACCTCCGCGCGGGAGAACGCCCTGCACCGCAACGCGCTGTCGTACGCGCTGGTGCTGCCGGAAGCCCCGACATCCCCCGAAGAATGCAATATGGCGGCGTTCGGGGCGCTGCGATACCTTGTCAGCCCGGAAATGACTTTTGCTGCGATGGAAACGCTCTGGCATGGCGAACGCTATGCGCTGCTGGCGCATCCGGCGATGCGCTTTGAGCGCGACTGGGAGAAGAAGCTCCTGCGCGCACTGAACGACTGCCCGGTGGAAAACGCTCAGGCGGTGCTGACGGGCTATCTGCCGGCGCAGGATGATCCGATTGGCGCGGTCTGTCCGGTTGCGGCGGAGTGCATTGACCCGGACGGCACGCTGTGCTTTGCGCACGGAATGCCCCTGACGCTTGCGGCGCACCCGATGCCGGGCGCATTTCTGCATCCGAACTTCTTCTTTGCGCGCGCGGGCTTCATCCGGGCAATGGCGCAGGGGAGCGGTACAGCGTTCCTGCGCGCGATGGTGCAGGGCTGGCAGTGCTGCACGCTGAATCAGCCCGTCATCACCCTGACGCACGATTTGCCCGTGCCGCCTGCGCGGATCGACCCGCAGGAGGATGGCTTGGCGCAGCTGAAGGAAGAATACGGCGTTGACTTCGCGGCGGGTACGCTGTCCGCAGCGGCGAAGCGAGGCTTGAAGTCAAACAGCCTCGACATGACGCTGGCGGTGACGCCGCTGATGCGCATTAAGTCGGCGGTGCAGCGGCGGCGCAGGAAGCGCACCGACCCGATGCCGCTGTGCGTGACGGTCTGCCCGGCCTCGCTGGACGAAGAAGGGATGCACTGGCTGCGCCAGCTGACGCAAATGCAGGATTTGGCGCTGCTGTGCTATGCCGAGGGGCTGAAGCTGCGCGAAGTGGCGGAGTTCCACCCGAACGTGCTGGAATACAAGCCGCGCTATGCTCTGCCGATGCCGACGGGCAAACCACCGCTGTTCAGCCGCGCGGCGATGCTCAGCGCGGCGCGCGACCGGGTGCTGTCCAGCACGCACTATATCTGGATGGCGCCGGACTGTGTGCGCTATCCGCTCTATACCGGCATGGCGCTGCCGTGGAAGCGGCTGTGCGGCGAGAAAATCGTGCTGGCAAGCGTCAGAAACCGCCTCGACCTGTCCATGGTCGTTGTGCCGGACAAGCAGATAAAGCCGCTGATGAGCGCCATTGGGGAGCAATTACGGGCATTGCTGACGGCAGGGACAATTCCGGAGACGGAAGAGGCACTCTGGGCAGGCATTGTGAAGGAACATCCGGACTGGTTTGAGTTTCGGGCGCTGCCGGTGGAAAAACAGCTGTTCACATTCTTGCTCTGAGGAGAGAGAATTATGCAGACGATTGCATTTCGGCTCATCAAGGGGATTATGCTGCTTCCGGGGTCAGCGGCTACTGCTGGAGGAGTAATCCGATTTTCAAATTCATATGCGCACTCCCCGCAGACAAGCGCATAATACGGACAAATCTGCCGTATCAAGCGGGGAAAGTTCGGGAACGCAGAAAAAACGTTTTTTCGCCCGATTTTCGCCGCCAGTGGAAGCTGTTCTGTTTACCGGGCTTGCGGCGCTTCGGGCGGTTTTCGGCTGTCCATTTCGACCAGATTCAGCATTGACAAGAGCGGCTCCAGTGGTGTATGATGGCTTTCGTTCCTGCTTTGCAGACACTATATGTAGCATGGGCAGGAGAAAACATCCACAATTTATGCCGAATGAACGGCTGGTTATCAATTGGTTCTCAAATGGGAAATAATACGGATAGAATAGAGAATGATGGAGGCACCGACCATGGGCATTGATATGATTCGCAAACGCGACGGACGCGAAGTTCCTTTTGATCAGGACAAGATTGAGCAGGCCATTTTCGCGTCTTTTCAGGCATCGGGCAGTGCGCGCGGGCATGAGACGAGCCGCAAGCTGACGGAGGAAGTCGTCCGCCTGCTGGAGAACAACGAGAACATCAGCGCCATCCCCAGCGTGGAGCAGGTGCAGGACACGGTGGAGCAGGTGCTGATGCGCAACGGCTTCACCCGCACGGCGAAGTCCTACATCCTCTATCGCGCCGAGCGCAGCCGCGTCCGCGAGATGAACTCCCGCCTGATGCGCACGTTTGGGGACATTGTGTTCAAGGACGCCAGCGAATCCGACATCAAGCGCGAGAACGCCAACATCAATGGCGATACTGCCATGGGCGCAATGCTCAAGTTCGGCAGCGAAGGCGCAAAGCAGTATTATGAGAAGTACGTCATGGATCCGCGATTTGGTCAGGCGCACATGGACGGCGATATCCACATTCATGACATGGATTTCTACACCCTGACGACGACGTGCTGCCAGATTGAGCTGAAGAGCCTGTTCAAGGGCGGCTTCTCCACGGGGCACGGCTATTTGCGTGAGCCGCAGGACATCACGTCCTACGCGGCGCTGGCGTGCATTGCGATTCAGGCGAACCAGAACGATCAGCACGGCGGTCAGGCGATTGTGGACTTCGATTACGGTATGGCGCCCGGCGTGAAAAAGACGTTCATCAAGCGCTACCGCATGAACCTCTCCCGTGCGCTGGAGCTGCTGCTGAACGACGCGGAGTGCGACGCGCACGCCAATGAACTGGTGGCGCAGACCAAGGCGGAGAACCTCGAACCCACGCTGGAAGAGAACGCTGACCACCGCGCACGCATGGCAGAACTGCTGACGAAGTATGTGGCGGACGAGCAGATGATTGCCCGCATTCTCGACTTCACGCAGCGCCGCTCCGAGCAGGAGACAGACAAGGCGACCTATCAGGCAATGGAGGCGCTCATCCACA
>ULIZ01085743.1_pt1 | contig 10266 bp, 6 predicted proteins | sample 1950601 | NCBI WGS metagenome assembly ULIZ01 (sample SAMEA4835456, study PRJEB28245) | human gut metagenome | biome: gut microbiome; material: fecal sample | place: Denmark | collected 2008 | reverse complement strand
ACTCTTGTCGCATTTCATTTTACAATGAAGCATTTTTTTCATATTATTTTTTACTTAATAGTCACCAGTTAGTTTTTCGCTCTTTTTTGCTGCGATTTCACTTGCTTTAGAGGTATCTGTCTTTTATATAATTACCTTTTATCTACAATTCATGTATTTGTCTTTCATACTCTTTCACATTATTTTTCAATTTTGGATGAATTCTTTTTATTACGCATTTTGACAATTCATACTTTATTACGAAATTTTGTATTTTGGACGAACTCTTTTTATTACACATTTTAGCTATTCATACTTTTTTGCAATATTCTGTATTATGGACGAATCATCATATCATAGCTTCATCCTTTTTCAAACAAATTTACCAATTAGTATGAAACCTGCTTTTATCTTCCTGATGACGTTCATCCTTTTACAGTATTTTATGACATTTTAGACGAACTTCTCCAATTCAGGCAAATAACCTTCGTCCTTTTTTATAATTATCATTTATTTGGGCGAAATAACACTATATCTATCAAACCCAGAGACCCACAGTAAAAAAATTCCACACAATCACAGAAAACCAGTGTTCAATGTAAATCCCATACAAACTAAAAATCAGCTCTCAAAACAGATCCAGCATAGCATCCAGATAAACAGCTTCCCGCACTTTCAGCTGATATTCCGGCTTTGTCATATAGTATAGCAAGAATTCCAACAGCATGGCACTGCCAAGTCCGCGCCCCTCGATCTTGAAATCAGAGAATCCCATCGGCAGATAAATAGATTGGATATCATCAATACCGATAAATCCCGGATTTTCCATTGCTTTTGAAAATCGATAGCCTTCCGCCGCATCCGGTGAAGTGCACGGATAATCAGGAATGGCTTCCCCAAGATTTTTCCGGCTGACAGTCTCATAACAGCTTTTGCGGTCTTTGCAGCCAAACCGGCAGCACTCATTGCACAGAAATTCTATCTTATCTTTTTGGTCTACAGTCAGTGTATTCCACTTATCAAACTGCTTATTCAGGCGGAAATCCGGTACAACATATCGAAATTCCTCTCTGTTGACTTCCTGCAGAAGCTCCTTGAAATCTGTCAGAACCTTTGTCGTGGAAGATACGAAATAGAAACCCGGATATTGCTTCTGTAAATAATGCAGCAACAGATCGGAGTAAATGATAATACCATTACGTACGTTTCTGTTTTCTATGCTGTCATTCTTCTGAACATTATATTTTTCCATCACGTTATCTTCTGCAAATAACCGGCAGAGCGCATTACATCTGTGATCTTTCAGATGTTCTTCTTTCAGCAAGGAATTGCTGAAGGTCAGGCGGGCAGAAATACCATATTCCTGCATCAATGCCAGCACTGCCCGCGGATCCTGCTCGCCGTAAGATGTACGTCCACCGCCCCAGAGGCAGTCCGCCGGGGCTCCATAGACCGAACCGATCCTGCACCAATCATAAAAGTATTCTCTGTGTGCCCGAAACAGCGGCAGAAAAACACTGTATAATTCGTAAAATTCAAACAATCCCGGCAAATGATAATATGCTATTTGTTTTTGAGACAGATCCATTTTTATATCCTCCCTGCTTTTGTATACCCTGATCTATCCTACCCGGTTACAAATTACGGTTCTGCTTTATGGTAAACTCCTGTATGTCTTATATTTCACATGCTCATCTGATCGTAAAATTCTTTTGCATAATCTGTATGGTTTTCCCACAAAACAAAAGACCCAGCGACAAAGTCGCCAGGCCTCCTGTTTGTGTAAAAGGGGAATTCTTCCGGAAATTGCTAATTAGCATGTCTAATGTCTTAGACTAATTGTATTATATGATGTATTCAGAGTTATTTCTACAATTATATTGCGCAAACGATTAAAATATATTGACGAAATAAGTCAAATCAGTTCATTTATTGCATCAGCTACATTGGAAACGCCAACAATGCGCATTTTCTCCGGAATATCTGACAATCCATCCAAATTTGCAGATGGCAGAATACATTTCGTAAATCCAAGTTTCTGTGCCTCCAGCACACGCTGCTGCGCCATATTGACAGCACGGACCTCACCTGAAAGACCTACCTCACCGAAAATCACCGTTTGATCGGAAATAACCTTATTTTTAAAGCTGGATACCAGTGCCATCACAATACCCAGATCCAGTGCAGGCTCTAAGAGCCGCATACCACCGGCCAGATTGACATATGCATCGGTCTGTCCCATGCGAAGCCCCAGTCTTTTTTCCAGTACCGCCATCAGGAGATTCACTCTGTTAAAATCCGCCCCGGTTGTCTGGCGGCGCGGAATATTGAAATTGGAATCACAGACAAGTGCCTGAATCTCGATCAGCATCGGTCTGGTGCCCTCCATGGCACAGGCAACTATAGAACCGCTTGCATTTTTCGGTCTGCCGCTTAGCAGATAAGCAGACGGGTTTTTCACCTCGCAAAGACCTTCCTTGCGCATTTCAAACACACCGATCTCATCCGTGGAGCCAAAACGATTTTTCACGCCCCGTAAAATCCGATAGGACGCATGCCTGTCTCCTTCAAAATATAAGACCGTATCTACCATATGCTCCAGTACGCGCGGCCCCGCAACCGTACCTTCCTTTGTTACATGCCCGACAATAAATGTTGCAACAGGCATACTCTTGGCAAGACGCAGAAAAACAGCTGTTGCTTCTCTGACCTGCGATACGCTGCCCGGTGCAGAGGTCACACGTTCCGCATACATTGTCTGGATAGAATCGATTACGACAATATCCGGTTTTTCCTGCTTTATCACTGCTTCTACCGTATCCAGATCTGTTTCACACAGAAGCTTTAACTGATCCGTAAATTCGCCGATCCGCATTGCGCGTATCTTGATCTGTTTAAGAGATTCCTCCCCTGATATGTATAAAATTTTTCTGCCGTCTGCCGCAAGATTCTGGCACATTTGTAAAAGAATGGTGGATTTCCCGATGCCGGGATCTCCACCAACCAATGTAAGCTGCCCCGGCACGATGCCACCACCGAGCACCCGGTCAAGCTCACTCATATGCGTTAAGAGCTTATCTTCCTCTTCCATAGAGATATCATTCAGGCTTGTCGGCTGCACCATATGCACTGCCCTGACGCCAGAAGCCTTTGTCACGACCTCTTCGACAAGTGTATTCCACTCCCGACAGCCCGGACATTGCCCCATCCATTTGGAAGATTCATAGCCGCAATTCTGACAGAAATAAACCGTAGCCGATTTCATTTTTGCCATGCTTATACTTCTACCACCTTTACATTTACTTCGCCCATTCCGGCAAGCTCCACACTGACATTCAGCTTGCCTCCAAGACCTGTATTCATCTTTCCGGCGCTCTTACCTGCTACAAATACCTCATACTGTGTATCGTCGCAAAGTCCGATGATCAGCTGTGCATCGTCTGCTCCTTCTACCTCAAAGGATACACCGTCTGCAGTCTCCTGAAAGTGACTGACGCTTGTGCCCGGAACGGATTCGTATAAAAACAGACCGTTTTTCTCCAGTTTTGTCATTGTTGAGAATGTTTTGACCTTATACAGATCTCCTGCATGTTCAAAATCTTCCAGCTTTGCCTTCTGTGCTAATGTATAATTTCCGAAACTGATGCTGCCGTCTGATTCTTCACGAATTAATTCTTTTACCACTGCCATTTTCTTTTGTCCTCCCGAATATTGTCTTGCAGTACTTTGTGTAAACAGTATAAACCATTTGCCTTTATAAATCCAGTTCTTTTGCGTTTTGCCTTTGCTTAAATACCACTTTTTCTTTGTGTATTGTCGCAAGGATATGATCGCCCTGCCTGATCCTGCCCTGCAGGATTTCTTCTGCCAGCGGATCCTCTATGACAGTCTGGATCGCACGCTTCAAAGGCCTTGCGCCCATCTTTACATCACAATATTTTTCAACCAGATGATTCTTGAGCGTCTGGCTGATAGAAAGCGTGATACCCATCTGCCGGTCGCATCTCTTGATCAGATTTGCGGAAAGCAGTGTCACGATCTCTCTGAGTTCTGTCTTATTCAGCGGATGGAATACCATGATCTCATCAATCCGGTTGATGAACTCCGGCTTGAAAAGTCTCTTGACTTCTTCCATGACGCCGTTTTTCATACGCTGGTAATCCTGCTGCTCTGTCGTCTTTGTGGCAAAACCGAGGTTCTTCGGATCCACGATACGGGAAGCGCCCGCATTACTTGTCATGATGATAATGGCATTTTTAAAGCTGACCTTGCGTCCCTTGGAATCGGTGATATGTCCGTCATCCAGCACCTGCAGCAAAATATTAAATACATCAGGATGTGCTTTTTCAATTTCATCAAATAAAACAACACTGTACGGATTCCGTCTGATTTTCTCACTCAGCTGTCCGCCATCGTCATGTCCGACATATCCCGGCGGTGAACCGATCATCTTTGCAACGGAATGCGGCTCCATATATTCCGACATATCTACACGGATCAGATCATTTTCCGAACCGAACATTGCCTCTGCAAGTGCTTTGGAAAGCTCTGTCTTACCGACACCGGTAGGTCCCAAAAACAGGAAGGAACCAATCGGTCTCTTCGGGTCCTGCAAACCGACTCTGCCACGGCGCATTGCACGGGCAACCGCCTCTACCGCTTCTGACTGTCCGATCACACGCTTATGCAGGATCTTTTCCAGCTTCAGAAGCCGCTCGCTTTCCTTCTCTTCCAGCTTTTTCAGAGGGATCTTTGTCCACTGGGCTACCACGGCTGCGATCTCATCCTCCGTGACGAGATTGTTCTTTGCTGCCATCTTCTTCTCATACCGCTGCATTGCCTGCGTATGCTTTTTGATGAGCTTCTCCTGCTCCATACGTTCCTTATGCGCTTCTACCAGATCATCAAACTTCAGGGAACGTTCGATCTGTACATTCAGTTCATCGATCTGCCCCTGCAGCCTGATACAGTTTTCCGGTATTTTCAGTCCCTGTAGACGCAGCGCCGCTGCTGCCTCATCGATCAGGTCGATCGCCTTATCCGGCAGATTACGGTCATTGATATAACGGTCTGACAATTTCACCGCAGCCTCTACAGCCTCCGGCGTGATCGTCACATGATGATGTTCTTCATATTTATGCTTGATACCCATCACAATACGGACAGCTTCCGTTAAGGAAGGCTCTTCTACCATGATCGTCTGGAAACGACGCTCCAGTGCAGCATCTTTTTCAATATATTTGCGGTATTCCTCGATCGTCGTAGCACCGATCAGCTGCAGCTCACCTCTTGCCAGAGATGGCTTTAAGATATTGGACGCATCGATCGCACCTTCCGCACCGCCTGCACCGATGATCGTGTGGATCTCATCCAGAAAGAGGATGATATTACCATCATCGATCACTTCTTTGATAACCTTTTTAATACGTTCCTCAAATTCGCCTCTGTATTTGCTGCCTGCCACCATTCCGGAAAGATCCAGTGTCATGACACGCTTGTTTTTGACGGTATCCGGTACTTCTCCCTGTACGATACGCTGTGCCAGACCTTCTACGATCGCTGTTTTGCCAACACCCGGCTCACCGATCAGACACGGATTGTTCTTCGTCCGTCTGGAAAGGATCTGTACCAGTCTGAGGATCTCCTGATCTCTGCCGATCACAGGATCCAGCTTTCCTTCCGCTGCCAGCTTTGTCATATCACGGCTGTACTGCTCCAGCACTTTTGTTTTCTGCTTCTGCTGACGCAGATCTTCTTTATACAGATTGCCATCTTTCCCCATGGAAACAAGCAGATCGATATAAAGCTTCTGCAGGGAAACTCCCATAGTACTTAAAATACGGACTGCCACATTGCTTCCTTCCCGGATCAATGCCATCAGAATATGCTCTGTTCCGACAGCGGAAGCATGATACTGCTCCGCAATCTGAAATGCCAGTCCGATCACCTGCTGGGCACGCGGTGAATATCCTTCCCGTTCTTTCAGCTCCAGATGCCCTGTCGGTGCGATCAGCTCCATGATCAGATCTACAAGCTTTGTCTCATCCACTCCATTTACCAATAATGCCTGAGCCGCCATTCCTGTCTGCTGTCTGATCAGTCCCAGTAAAATATGCTCTGTCCCGATATAGTTCTGACCCATGGATCTTGCTGCAGATGCGGCAAGTCCAAGAGCAGTTTTTGCCTTAGCGGTATAATCCATTTTTATTTTCCTCCATATTCATTATATATGGTATCGATCATATCGTGAATTTCTTCACGCGAGATATTCTTACAGCTTGCCTGTGCCAGAAGGACACGCAATTCCTTCTGGATCATCTCCATTGCCTGCAGCTTGTCAATATCAACTGCTATTATAACACCGCGTCTTCTGTCAACCTTGACAAAGCCCTCCTGTTTCAATACAGAATATGCCTTATTTACCGTGTGCATATTGATGCCGATCGTATCCGCCAAAGACCGGACACTCGGAAGCGCCTCTCCCTCCTGATACTGGGACGTGGCAATGCCTAATATGATCTGATTCCGAAGCTGCATATACAGTGCTTCATCACTGTTAAAATCAATTTCTATTATCATGTGTATCACCTTCTGTTATATTCAGTCTATAACAGTATTCACAGTTTGTCAACCATACTGACAGCTTCGGCCTATGTTTCTGACAGACCGTCTAAGAATCAATGTCAATAAATTCAAATTCAAAATCATCGTCCAGCTGATCTGCCGGAGCTTCTCTCGTCAGCGGTACAGGTTCTCTCTCCAGTGTGTAGATCGGTACCTGGCTGCGCTTTGCTGACTTCGGCGGCTGCACCACCGTGATCGGAATCTGCCCCGTTGTATAAGTCACACCATTTGGTGTAACTTCTTTTTTCACAACCGGTTCTTTTGCTGCTTCCGGTTTTACCTGTCCGGGAACTGCCGATGCCAGTTTCTCTGCCTCCGTTTTTCTTGCAGATGCCTGCTTTGCCGGTTTCTCTTCCGGTTTCTTCGCCGTCTGCTTTGTCGGCTTTGCCGCCTTTTCCTCTGTCTTCTTTACAACCCGTTTTTCTGGTTTCTCTGCCACCATTTTTGCCGTTTTTTCTTCTGCTTTCTTTACAGCCTGCTTCACCGGTTTTTCTGTTGCCGGTTTCTCCACTGGTTTTTTTGCGATCTGCTTCTTTGGCTTCTTTTCGTCTTTCTTCTTCTCTTCTTCCGTCTCGTCTCCGTATAAAGCTTCCTCTTCCATATCCAGTCTCAGATCCCGGTTACGCAGGATCAGGTTGACGATCACGACAATGGCACAGACAAGTAAAAAAGCAAGTGTTCCGATGATCAGTACCGGTTTCTGTTCCATCCGTTCTGTCACAGCAGCAGTTTCCTGTATCGCAAAATATCGCTGGAAGCTGCCTTCTGCCACATCATACAGATAAAATGCCGCATTTCCTTCATTGTTATAAGCATAAAACAGATAAAATGCATCTGACAGAGTGGGATCGCCCTTTGTCGTCTGATATGCCGGCAGGTAAGAGTTGTTCCACTGCAGATTTTCTTCCGTAAACCCGTCCGGAACCGCTTCCTGCGGTGCTACCGGTACTATATAATGGTTTTCGATCCCCATGATCTGCACAAAGATCTGAAAACTGTTTTTCGTGCTGTCATAAATAAAGAAGCTTCCTTCTCCATCCGCTTTCTCAGCATATAAAAGGGTGAGCCCGCCGGGCTGCCAGATCGCACCTTCCACGGTCTGTCCGCCGTAAGAAACCTCTGTTTTGCTGCAGTCTGCCGGAAGCTGTTCATCCGAAACAGTCTCACTGATCGTATAATCCGTGCCATCTGCCGTAAATGTAAGCCCATCAGCCGAAGCTGCCTGCTGCATCTGTTCCGGCTCCGCTTCTTCGGCATCTGTTCCATCAGCTGTACCGCCTCGTGTGATCGTAAAATGATAGGTCATGGTGGAGCCGTCTTCCGCCGTTACGGTAATGACTGCCTCATTTGTACCTGATTTCAGATTTTTAAAACCGCTTGCTGCCGTGATCTGTGCCTTTTCATCCGTCACGCCACCGCTGACTGTAATATCCGTTACAGAGTCATCCACCTCTATTGTGTATTCCGTTCCCTGTGGTGTAAAAGCCGGTGACAGACTGCCCGGGCTGACCGTAAGAGCTCTGAGTGTCGCATCAGAGGAAAGATCCGCAGCTGTATTACTGCCAACCACAACGCTGGTACTGCCTGTTGCCGGATTATTTCCATCATCATCTATGACCGCTTCCGCACTGATTGATGTGCTGCCTGCAGCCAATGCCTTCATTGTGATCTGTGCATCGGTCCCGGTGATCGTCAAAAGTCCGCCGCCACCGCCGTAATCCACATTACAATCTGTTACCTCCAGCTTATCCGAATCGTATGTGACGGAGATCTCCGGTGCCACAGACGGATCCTCCGGCTCCGAAGTTTTTATATAAACCGTGATCATGTCCGAAACACCGACATCCGTTTTATCAGCCGTTACGCTGACAGAACCTGCTGCATAAATATCTGCCGGCAAATACAGAATTGCTGCTGTCAAAACAGATAGTCCCAATAAGATTCTCCCCAGTTTTTGTCTCATATAGTACGCTTCCCTTCTCATTTTACTTTTTCCGGTTTATTTTCTTATAATATGAATCGTATATGTTTTTACCTCACCCGTCTGTGCCGTGCACGTAATCGTAAATACGTTCTCGCCACGTTCCAGATCATAAGTACCTGTTCCGCTGATTTCGGAAGACGCTGCAACAGCCGTTGCCGTGATTTCTGCCGTCTTTACCTTTTTCTTGACCGTCAGATCATAATATTCTGTTTCCGGATCAAATACCGGTGTCAGCTCCTGATCCGTTACGGCAAGTGTTGCCAGATAGTTATTCGGATTCTTGTTATCGGTTGGTTTTACACAGGCGGTTTCAGGCATTCCCGTATATACCGGAATATAAAATACAAGCCGGTCTCCTGCCTGACATGCCTTACTCATCTTTTGCGCTTCACTGGCTGCAGCCTGCACATTTGTCATATACTGATGCTTATACAGACCATTTTTTGTGTTTACCACATTAAACTTCTGGAAGTATAGTGTATTCTGTTTTACCTTTACATATTTCTGTGCAACATACTCAGCCCCACCCAAAAGTGATTTATACCTCGTGTTCCATGGGCGCTCATAATTATTAGCACCGCTTGTCTGGCCGGATGCATAGATCAGTCCCTGTCTGGTCGGCGAATTTCCGCCGGATGCATAGGCACCGATATTATAATAGTTAAATATACTTTCAAATCCCTCAACGGTTCCTTTAATACTGTCACTCTTGCCTTTTCCCTGCTCCTGATAGCATCTGGCTGCCAAATGATATGGGCTGACCCCCACCTGCCGGCCAATCTCAATAAACGTCTCTGCATAGTTCCGTACAGAACCATCCGGTTCTGTATAGTCACTGTTCATAAAAGAACCTGCCAGCAGAGCTTTAAGCCCCTCTACATTCTGATAGTCCTCATATTCCAGTGATTCAAACTGGAATACAGATGTTTCGCCCAGAAAATTTCTCGGATCCAGATAATACTGTACCAGTGCCGTGGATGCTGCTACCCAGCTGCCGCCGTCAAAGCCGTACCATGTATTCTTTTTTCGATTATATGCCGTACTTTCCAAAGATTTCCACGAAACAACCGCATTTTTACCGACCAGATTCTTTCCGACCGCACTTTCCGCTGCCACAACATCATTCCATGCCAGATTTGTCTGGACAGCTTTAAATGTCCACTCCGGATGTACTGTGTGTAATTGTCTGAGCGGCTGCTTGTAGCTTTCCGGAAATCCCTGCGCGGTCAGATAGCTTTCAAATTCCGCATCCGTCAGTGATGTAACCGTTGACTGATCCGTACCGTTTGTATTCGCCGGCTCTGCCCCAGACTGCGCATGATCCGCCGCCTTCTCCTGCTTTGTCTCATTGACCTTCAACAGATCACTTCTGACATAACCCGTCTTTTTCTTTCCGCCGTATTTAAAAGAAATCTTATACCATATATAGCCATCTGATCCCTTTTTACTGCTTTTTACCGTTACATCCGTATTTTTCATCAGTTGGCAGACTACAGTTCCGGCTACCGGTTTTTTACGGATTCTGACATAATCCCCCTGGATCGCACCGGTTTTCTTTGCTGCTGTCGTCTGATTTGTTGTGCCTGCGTTGTTATTCTGTGTATTTCCCGTATTTGTCTGATTCGTTGTATTCTGCTTTATATCCTTTGCAATACCGGACACATCCAATACAGTCGTGG
>ULIZ01079553.1_pt1 | contig 10284 bp, 9 predicted proteins | sample 1950601 | NCBI WGS metagenome assembly ULIZ01 (sample SAMEA4835456, study PRJEB28245) | human gut metagenome | biome: gut microbiome; material: fecal sample | place: Denmark | collected 2008 | reverse complement strand
ATACGGAACAAAAATAAACCGACTGCTTGTCAATACCGCACCGACAGGACTGTTGTTTGCTGACTGGCTAAAGAAGAAAGGCTATTCGGGCCAACTGCAAAAGAAATACAGAGACTCTGTATGGCTGACAGCGATGTGCAAAGGTGTGATGTACCGCACGGGTGGGCGTTTGAATGCTTATGATGCCATAGCGTCATATAACAAACAGATGGGTGGCACGATGCTGTAAGAATCACTGCAAAAATAGTCGCGTCATATGACTATTTTTGCAGTGATTTCATTCTGTCCTTTTATTTCAAACCAAGAACTCTACGGATTACCACATTTCTATTCGTTTATTTTGTGTAAATACACATTATTAACGACTACAAGGTTGTTCTTATTCCGAGTGCAAAGTTACGATGACTATTTCAAACCATTATTAAACGATTTACTTTATGACTCATTCCGCCAACGGGTATTTCCTCTAAAAATACGTCTTCACAGCAAACAAGAACTGTTCGATAAAGATTTTCTTGAAAGCAGCGATGTTATTCTGTTCGTAGAACATGAGCAAAGCCTTCTTATAGTCGATGGAGTCAACGGTTCGGAAAGAAATCGGGCAATAGCCATTTGCTATTAAGACAGCATTGCTTGTGATTCTTGCAGTCCGCTTGTTCCCATCCACAAAGGCTTGAATATACGATAATAGCACTAATGTCAAGAATGCTTTCTCAAAAACATTATCTTTTCCATTCACCAATGTACAAGTATCTTCCAAAGCCTCACGAATCTGGAATTCATTATCAAGAGGGCGATAATTGGTTCCCGTGATACCAACACGACGATGACGGATATTTCTATCAACTTCCAACTCCTTTGTCAGGATAGAATGAATATCCTCTATTCGATGCACAGACAGTTCTTTCAAATAATCTGGTATGTCAAGCACAAAATCAAGTGCATCCTTATGGTTAAGCAACATGATAGCTTCTTCTTTTGTCTTCCCGGAAGCCGTCTGCTTATCTTTTAACAATCGCTCAGTTTCTAAAAGAGAATAGGTATTGCCTTCTATCTGTGAGGATTTCCAAGACAAATCAACTCCAAGACGTTCCATTTCCTTACGATATTCCAATTCTGTCATACCTTCAGTATTTTTTTCAAACTCCATTTGTGCATCATTCAACACTTCAAGTTCTTCTTTTGTGAAAATCTCCACCTTAGGCAGAACATCACGAATCAAATCAAAGTTGAAAGATTCTTGTACTTCGCGCTCATCAATATCTTTATCAAAATAAGTTGCTAAATCCAAAGGCATTGTTACGTGAGCCTGTGGAGTAAGTTTGTACTTCGTAGCAGGACCACGTCCAGCCGTCTCAATATTTCCCTCCTTAACAGCGGCAGAAAGTAACCTTTTCATTGTACTATCACTGGGAGCTTTCGTAAGCCCCGCCATAATCTCTGTCCTATTTGCCAAGGGATGATAATGTAAAAACTGTAATATTTCTATATCTATTGTCATATTCTTTATTTATTAATCGGCTCAAATTTACTCATTTTTTGCTAATAATCGGGTTTGTTTGAGCCGATTTTGTGTGTATTTAATGGGGTTTTGGCCCGATTCGATAAAAACATCTTGGAGAATAGACGAAACGGAAAAGATAAAACCAAACTAATGAGACTTCACTATGGCGGCTCTTGTCATGCAGGTGAATGTCTTCCAATTTCAAGGTAAGATATATATATATATTGCTTTGGATGAAGGCTCTGATTACTACCGTATCTATGGAGAAAAGGATGGAACGACTAAAGAATTTCATCATGATATTGCTTTTGATGAGCTTGGCGATGTACTTGACTCAATGATAGAGACAGGAGGTATGACCAAGGAAGAATACCAAGCAAAGGTAAAGGACTTTGTTTGTAGCCTCTAACATCAGTATTTTGGTGCAAAGTTACAGATTCTGCGACCCTTCAAGTGCAAAGCAGCTCACAATGCACATCAACGGCATAGAGGGCAATGGTGAGGCTACTGCCATCTGGAGTGTCATCGGCGACGACGATGACGATTCAGAGATTGCTGCAAAAGGCATTTACAGTCTGAGCGGACAGAAGATGAACGCTACCGACACTCGCAGTCTGCCAAAGGGTATATACATTGTGAACGGAAAGAAAACTATCATAAAGTAAAAACAGAGGGAGGACAGATATAATGAAAAAGAAATATGTATCACCGGAAATAAAGCTGATAGAGCTGCAGACCGAGAATATGATGGCTCTTTCGAGCGTCGGGGTGAATTCCTACAACGGCAAAAGTGATAGCGATATCAATGAGGACATCAACCCTTGGGATGGCGAGGAAGGCGAATATTAAGCGCCGACTATCGTGACAGAGTCGAACTCTCACGACAGCGTTGAGATGTAGTCGTCAGCGCAACTTACATCAAGAAACATCAGACCATCTGGTTTCCACCGTTATTCAGCATTGATTTGCAGACGGATGGAAACCAGATGTTTTTTTACTCTTCTGATCGTTCGCGTTGCTTCGTGCATTCATTCCCTGGGTGTTGCTCTGGGCTGTTACTTGCCGGACTTTCAATATGCATGTGGCGGCGAACTCCTTTCGCGTTTGCATATACTTCGTGCGAATGTATATATAATAATGTGTAGCCCTTTATTGGCTGAAAGTCCCTTTAGGCTCAATCTCCCGTGGCTGATGCCGCTCACAGTTCGTTCTTCCTCTTGTATTCGGTGGGTGTGACGCCACACACGTTCTTGAAGGCACGCACGAAGTTGGGGTAGGCATCGAAACCACATCGGTAGGCCACTTCGGCCATACTGATATTGGGATTCCTCTCAAGCAGGTTGCACGAGCGCTTTATCTTGAGGCGCTGGATATAGGCCAAGGGTGTGTATCCCACCAGAGCGTTTATCTTGCGGTTGAACTGCCTGGGACTCATGCACACAGCAGAGGCCAGGAAGCTGACATCCACCTTCCCGTTGCGGTCCAGTTGCCTGTTCACCAGACTCGACACTTTGGCCAGGAAGCGCAGGTCCATCTCGTCTGTCTTGTTGTCCTCAGGCTCTTCCTCGCTCTTGCGCTCCTGTATCATTCCGGCAAACTTCGCCTGCAGGAGACGCCTGCCCTCCAGCAGTTTCTCCACCCTCATGTGCAACTCGTCGGCGTTGAAGGGCTTTGACAGATAGGCGTCGGCACCGGCTTCCAGTCCCTTGATGCGCTCTTCCTCCGTTATCTTGGCAGTTACGATGATGATGGGAATATGGTCGGTGATGTCGTTGCTGCGCACTTGCCGGCACAGTTCCAGTCCATCCATCCCCGGCATCATCAGGTCGGTGATGATGATGTCGGGCACCAGTTCCTGTGCTTTCTCCAGTCCGTAGCGCCCGTTGTCGGCATAGGAAATGGCATAACGACTGTCAAACTGCGAACCGATGTAGGCTGCAATGTCGTGGTTGTCCTCTATGATGAGCAGCCGGCACTGGCTGTCGTCGCCTTCGCTGTCAGTCAGTTCGGGCTCTTCTCCTCTTTGCACGGGTGCGCTGCCCACGGCAAAGTCGGTCAGCTTCTGCTTTATCTCGTTGTGGATAGGTATGGACAGATGGAAGGTGGTGCCCTTTCCCAACGCGCTTTCCACTATGATGGAACCGCCGACTGAGTCGATGATCTGCTTCACCAAGGCCAGTCCCACGCCCGTGCCTATATGCTTCGCGTCGCTTTCTGCCTGATAGAACGGTTCGAAGATGTGTGTGAGCGTATCATCGTCCATGCCTGCGCCTGTGTCGGCTACGTCAATGAACAGGCGCTCGCCTTTCTGCCACATGTTCACACTGATTCTGCCGTATTCGGGTGTGAACTTGAATGCGTTGGACAGCAGGTTGTCGGTCACCTTCCTCACATAGTCGGGTACGAAGTCCATCACTATCGCCTCGCGTGTGGTGAACTGCAGGTCTATGTGTCGGCTTTGGGCATAGTCTCTGTAGCTCTCGGCTATCATGGTCATATAGGCGGTGATGTCTCCGTTGCGCCAGTTGGCGTTGCCCACAGCCGACTTCACCTTCGAGATGTCGAGCAGCTGGTTGATGAGTGCCAGCAGACTGCCGCCCTGCCGCTCTATGGTCTCGGCTTTCTCCCTCACGCTCTGCGGGCAGTCTTTGTCCTGTGTGAGGTCATGGCTCAAGCCCAGTATGACGGTGAGCGGCGTGCGGAACTCGTGGGTGATGTTGGTGAAGAAGTGCTCGCGCATGGTGGACATCTTCTTTAGCTTCAGGTGGTTCTGGCGTCGCAGACGCTGTATGTGCAGCACGATGGCAAACAGTACCGACAGCGCCAGCAGTACGATGAAGGCTACACGCTTGGTCCATCGCTCGCGCAGCAGCTCGGCATTGCGTTCTTCGTCGGCTTTGGCCTGTCGTCGGCTGCTGATGCTGCTTTGCAGGGTCTCTATCTCAAAGAGGTTGCGCGCGTTGAGTATGCTGTCTTCCAGGGCTTCCGCCTTGCGGTAGTGTGCCAGTGCTTCCTGGTAGTTGCCCTCCCGCTCCTGCAGTTTGGCCTTTATGCGGTCTATCTTGGGCAGATATTCTCTGGCCTGTATGCGGTTGGCTGTTTCCTGTGCCAGATTGAGCTGCAGGCGTGCGCTGTCGGCCATTCCTGCTCCTATGTATGCGTCTGCCAGGGCCAGAGTGGGTTGTAGCCACAGCCAGAGGTCGCGGTCTTCGTGCAGCAGGCTTATTGATTTCCTGAACTCGCTGATGGCCTTGCGGTAGTTGCCCTTCAAGGCATACAGCCGTCCGTAGTTGAGATGCCCGTAGGCTTTGCCCGTATAGCTGCCTGCCAGTTCGCTGTGACGCATCGACTCCTTATAATATGTCCAGGCAGAATCCAACAATCCTCGCCGCTCATACACGATTCCCAGATTGGAGAGGTCAACGTTCATACCCAGGTGACTGCCCAGCCGGGTCTCTACAGCCAGTGCCTTGCGCAGCATCTCGTCAGCCTTCTGATAACTGCCGATGGCCAGATACACGTTGCCTGCTCCGTTGTAGCCAATGGCGCGGCACTTGAGCATCTTGCGGCTCACTTTGTTGTCGGGATAGAGCAGACTGGTCTCCACAGCCCGCAGGTGATAGTCCAGCCCGTCGTAGTGCAGTCCCAGCCGGCGGTAGTTCACACCCAGGTCATTCAGAGCGCTGGATGTCATCAGTGTGTCGTCCAGCTCTTCGGCTATGGCCAGTTGCTTCTGGTGAGCCTTCACGGCATCCGAGTATCTGTTGGATGTCTGGTATCCATGGCCCAGTGCAGCCAGCGCTGCCATCTCCCTGCAGCGGTCACCCTGCTTGCGGTATGTGTTCACGAGCACCATCAGCGAGTCGATGTTTCTCGTATGGTTGTTGGTAGTGTCCAGCAGCAGACGCTCACGGTCGGTGTAGGCTGGTGCCGTGTTGGCTGCCTTCCTGCATGATGCCAGCGAGATGACGGCTATGAGCAGCATGCCTATAGCTGTTTGCATCATGCGATGGTGCCTGCCTCTGTTGGCCCTTGATGGACTCTGATGAGGCTCTGCCTGTGCCGGATTTTCATGATTATGTTGCTGCATATGTATGTTTTCAGATAGGATTTTACGTGTTTGTCAAGGTCAAAGTTACAACTTCTCTGAGAGATGAACAAGCCTGAATCCATATTTTTTCACCCGCTCCCGCCTTTGTGTGCTGAGGCTTCCGGTGGCTTCAGGCAGATAAAGTGCGGCAAAATATCTGTGCAGAAACATTCTGTCAGGCAGAATTCCCTGTTTGTTAAAAAGGCCAAAAATATCATTTGCAATCTTCTGTCCTTTAGGGCGGTATGCATAAGTGATGTCCGATGGAGATAGGCGGGCGGGTTGCAGAATGTCCGCTGGAGATAGTTTTTTGCCGATAGAGATAGGTCATTTGGCTTCATCCGTCTTTAGTTTTGCAGCAGATTCTGAAACAGGTAAAAGCCCACGGTCATGAAATCTGGCAACAAACTCACCGAAAGGCAGCGGCGCAACCTCAGGTTCTCTGAGAAATACTTTGATCTGCTCGATGCCATAAGCGAGTTGGGAGATACGCCTCCCGACCGCAGCGAGGGTGAGTGCCGTGGGCAGGAAGACGGGCAGGACGGAGTGCCACGCGGTGATACTTTCGGTGATCATCCCGAGAACCCTCCTCCCGAACAGAAGTCCAGAGAGCCGACCGCTTGCAGCTGCAGGCATCGCATAGGCAGCCTTCTGTCAGCCGGCATCAGGCATGTACGTCTCTTATATAATAAGGTAAAGCAATTATTGAATGTTTAACTATAAAACCTTACTGGCATGAAAACAAATTTACTCAGAAGAATGATGGCGGTGATGGCCGCATTCTTGGTGACAATGTTCACGCTGCCCATGATGGCGGGTAACAAAGTCGAGATCAATGGAGTGAGCAAACAGGTGTACGGACACGACGTAAATGAAGTCTCTGAATACGACAACGCATTCAGCATCGTCATCTACCTGTCTCAGGACAGGAAAGAGAGGTTGCTGGTAATGGGCGACAATGACCGTCATGCCACTGGCAAGTTTGTCTCTATTAAAAGTCATCAGCCTGTTGTTGAGGGCCAATGCCCCTGGGTCGTGAGATACGTCAGGGATGATAGATTTGCGGTACAGACAGTGGGTTATGCTTCTTATGAGACGGCTCTCTTTGAGTCTGGAGCCTTCTGTGTCACAGGTAACCCCAGGGGAGGACGTTTCGGCCTGACCCTTTACGGTAAGATTACTGACAATGTGAAGGGTGATGGAAATGCCTATACCTTTGATGTTGATCTCCGGACAGAATGGACTGCCCCTATACCGGGCACGTTCTCCATTGGACAAATAACCGACAGTTCCATTGCACTCACTTGGACACCTGCTACGGACAACGATACTCCGCAGGAGGATCTGAGCTATAGTGTGGAGTATCAGAAAGAAGGAGATGACGGTTGGGAGATGACACCATTAACCAAGAATCTCACCTCATACGTGATAGAAGGCCTTGATCCCGCTTCTAACTACAGGGTTGACGTCCGTGTCGAGGATATGAGTGGAAACTATAAACGATATGGTGAAGTGAGTGTGACCACCAAGAAGGAGGATTTCGGTCTCATGATAGCCGGCACGGAGGTGACAAGGGGCAACTGTGGCGACCTCAGTTCTATCAATGGGGTAGAAGGCAAGGCCAGCTTTGATCCCGAAACCTATACCCTCTATCTGGATGGTGCCACGATAAATGGTGGTTCAACCAATGCTATCTTCATGTCAGGAGACAAGGAACTCACAATCAATGTCTCCAACAATGTCACCCTGAGCAGTGATGAGTCATCTGTACTGAGGCTCATGGGCAATGTGACCATCAATGGCGAAGGTACATTGAATGTGACGGCTGTCGATGCGCGTTGCGGCATATATATGTTCAAGGATCTCGTCATCGACAGGTGCACTGTGATTGCTTCTGGCGCTTGGGGTATAGCAGGAGAGAATGGCTCGGCGGAGAGACTCATAGTCAGGGCTGCTACGGTCAAGGCAACTGGAGGAGACTATACGCCTATCGCTGACCTGAAGTCACTCAGCCTCCTGGGCTGCCGGATAGTAACTCCCGAAGGTGGCGAGTACAATACTACTAACCACTATGTGATGTTGGACGGCGCGCCTTGGTTGGGAACTGTGGTCATCAGCCCCGTTGTGCAACAGTCTGACTTGGTGCTGCTGAAACAATCGAATGACGGCAACAATAAGGCGCCAATAGTCAAGATTATCAAGGAACTCACTGGACTTGGACTGCTTGAGTGTTCGCAGCTTTATGATAATGCTCCATCCGTCATCGCAGAGAACCTGACGCTGCTCGTAGCCGATGAAGCGGCCGAGAAGTTGCGTGCACTGGGAGCCGAAGTGGAAGTTCGTCCTCATGGCAATCCCGATGGCATAGAAGGTGTTCTTGCCGCTCCCGGCCAGAAGCTTAAGGGCATCTACACTCTCACAGGCAACCGCCTCGACACCCCGTTTGAGAAACTGCCGTCGGGCATCTATATTGTCAACGGCAAGAAGGTAACGAAGAAATAACCCAAACCTACCTAGGGACGGAGGCCGCTGGTGACTTCCCCCACGCACCCGGCCTCTCCCGTCCCTCATTTATACCATGGGCATTGGCCCTTTAGAAAAACACAGCTGGCATTCATTATCCTCGCGGCATACGCTGCCCTCCAGGATAAATGAATGCCAGTTTTCTTTATGGAAGGGGGACTTCGGGCATGTAGTTGGAGTTTCCTTTGATCCTGACTGCCCACCGAATCCGTGCTGTTTCCTCTTTCCTTTGATTCCCTACAGAGGTTCTGCTGTTTCCGCTTGGCTCATCCCAAGTCACTTGTTCTTATATATGAGCAATACTTGGAGAGCAGATTGTCCAAGGGCAGCTCTCCCTTCTGGTAGCGCTCAGCGTCCAGGGGCAGTAGCCTCTCGCGTATGGCTGTTCTGCCTTTGTACAATGCCGTCACATACCAGTTGCCGTCGTCCTCCACAAGCTTGATGTCGGAGAAGAACTCCGTGATGTCGTCAGGGTTGTATATGATGGAATAGCTTGGACGCTTGGCTCCAGGGATGTCCTCACGAAGGATTCCTTTGTCCACCAGATTCTGTATGTCGCGAATGGCAGTGTCTCTGGAGCACTTGGCAAGTGATGCCCATGTCTTCGAGGTTATCTTTGCCTCGTATCCGTCAAGGAACAGGTTGAGCACATCTGTCTGGCGTGGGGTCAATGACACAGCCGCTGCTTTCTGCCAGAAGAAGCTCTTGTTGAGTATGGTGCTCACTGCGGCTTCTGCTTCGTCAAGCGCTACAGACAGCGTCTGGGCATACCACGCTATCCATTCCGTTAAGTCTCCATCGCCATGTTGGGTCTTTTCCAGGATGTCGTAATAGTGCTTCTTGTCCTTGTTTATCTGCGTGGAGATGTTGTAGAAGCGGAATCCGCTTTTCTCGGCACGTGCCAACTGCATGTCGGAGAGTATTCTGGCGATGCGCCCGTTGCCGTCCTCAAAGGGGTGGATACTCACCATCCACAGGTGGGCTATGGCAGAGCGGATGACGGAACTGACGTTCTCGTCCTTGTTAAACCAGTCAAGGAATCGGTCCATCTCTTCCTCCACACGCTCCGGTGCAGGGGCTATGTAGTGGATCTTTTCTCTGCCGAACATTCCCGAGACAATGTGCTCCTCGTTGGTGCGGTATTGGCCGACTTCTATCTGTGAACCTTCGCTGAAGCCAGTGGGGAAGAATGCGGCTTGCCATGCACACAGCTTTTCCTTTGTCAGTGGCTGGTCGTAGGGGCTTATGGCATCCAGCATGACCGCCACCACGGAATCTACATAATGGGATGGCGCAGTGTATTTGATGTTCTCGATGCCCAGTTTCCGTGCGATAGACGAGCGCACCTCGTCAACATTCAGGCGGATGCCCTCTATCTCTGAGGAATACACCACATCATACGTCAGGTTCTCGGCCATAGCCTTCAACTTGCCGTCGAATCCGAGCGAGGCAAGTCGGCCGTACAGTAAACCTTGCTTGCGGCTTACCTTCTCCAGTATTACCGTAAGCCCGGAAGCATCCCATCTGAATGCCGTCCAATTGTCTCTTTCGTGTATATACATATTCTATTTATAATGCCAATGCAACGTTATACGCCTAATAATGCCGCAAATCTTGCGGCAAAGTTAATGAATAATCGTTGCAAGAGCAAGGAAATCCCTAAAATGTAGCTTTATTTCCCGCCTTCCAATGCCCTGGGCGGTGTCGCGTCTCCTGGTTCTATGCCGGTGATGAGGCCGACTTTTTTCCCCATTTGCAAGGAAAACGGGCAAAAGACAAGCCGTTGGCAACTGCGAGGCGGCAGAACGGAAAGGCGATGGGAGCAGCATGTCTTTTGCTTCTCTCCTATCTCCAATTCTCGTTTAAGACAATAGAAATCTCCGTTTGCAGGTTGCTGATGGCCATCCAAAGCCTTTGGATGGCCGTACAAAGGCTGCGTATGTGCATCCAAAGCCTGCAAACGGAGATTTCACTTCTGCTTCTCGAAGAATTTATGTTGGCTCCTTTGAGGTTTCTTCGGTGCTCTTAGAGGGTGTTAGGTGCACTTTTGCCAGCGTCTTCCGGTTTTTATGGAAAGGCTTACGCGTGCTATCGTCAGAGTCTTGTGCGCTTCTGGGAGTGGTTTCGGTGGGCTTATTGGGGGTCACATGAAAAAACGTGTGGCTTA
>ULIZ01078571.1_pt1 | contig 10298 bp, 10 predicted proteins | sample 1950601 | NCBI WGS metagenome assembly ULIZ01 (sample SAMEA4835456, study PRJEB28245) | human gut metagenome | biome: gut microbiome; material: fecal sample | place: Denmark | collected 2008 | reverse complement strand
GCCCTGAGCGACATCATATCCTTGTAGACGAAAAGACGAATTGCAGCACCAAGGGAATGGGAATACTGAGTGTGGCAAAGCACCGAAACGGAAGCACGGGCCGCATATACTACAGCTATAACCCCAGCATGAGCCACATCACCGCCTTCAAGCCGCACCCCTTCACCGACGCAGAGTTACAGATTCATGCGGAGCAGTTAGAAGAAGCCGAAAAAATCAACAAGAAGTCGAAGGAAATCGCCAAGCGCAATGCCATACTAAAGAACTTGATGAAAAAGCGAGCCAGAGACGCTGAGGAAGCCAAAAAGAAAAAAGAACAAAAGATTGATACCTATGAGCAAAGAAACCTGTTTGAAGCCAACTAACGGTGAGTATTACGCTACACGATGGCCCGGTCCGCCATACGCCGAAGACGAGTGTCCGCCGCCTTTCCGGTGCCGTGCCATGACGAAGACGAGCCTTGCCAGCCTCTACTTCCCCGACGTGAACGCCACCACCGCCAAGCAGCACCTGCGCCGCTGGATAGCGTACTGCAAACCTTTATCGGACGAGCTGCGGAGCATAGGGTATAACCGGGCAAAGCATTCGTTCTCAAGGAATGAAGTAAAGGTGATTGTTAAGCATCTGGGAGAGCCGTAAAAAGATGGATGAATAACGGAAGAGTCCGGATTCGCTTTTTTAGAGTGAGTCCGGACTTTTGTTGGTTTAATATTTGTATCGTCTGTGCAGATAGGTCGCATGAGAAATGCATACCTTTGTACGATTATCAGGAAAAATTAATAACTTTGTAGAACAATACGTAACTGCAATATTGACCTAAAGAATCGATAAAAAAACAAAAACACGAAACTTCTTGACTGTCTTATGGGCTTCGGTCGGCCTCGCAGTGATAGCGCAGAAGTTTTCACTTTTATGAATATGGCGAAAAAAACGAAAGAAGCAGTAAAAAAGACTATTGAACAAACTTTGTGGGATTCGGCAAACGAATTGCGTGGCAATCTCGATGCAGCCGAGTATAAAAGTGTGGTACTTGGTCTTGTTTTTCTGAAATATATCAACGACTGTTTTAAAGTAAAACACGATGAACTCGTGGCAGAGGGCGACGGTTTTGAAGAAGATCCGGATGAATATATCGGTGATAATATCTTTTTCGTTCCTACTGACGCACGCTGGGAAAAGATTATCCAAGCCTCGCTTACTTCCGAAATAGGAGTAGTTGTTGATGCGGCAATGGAAGCGTTAGAGAAAGAGAACAAGCAGCTTAAAGGCATCCTCCCTAAAAACTATGCCCGTCCTGAGCTTGACAAGCGTCGCTTGGGAAACGTAATTGATATTTTTGAGAACAACCTGCACTTTACAGGAGCTGAAGCCCGTGATGTGCTGGGACGTGTATACGAATATTTTCTTGGAGAGTTCGCCCGCGAAGAGGGAAAGAAAGGTGGAGAGTTCTACACGCCATCTTGTGTAGTACGTACCATTGTAGAAGTTATCCAGCCCTATAAAGGTAAAATCTTTGACCCAGCCTGTGGTTCGGGCGGTATGTTTGTACAGAGTAGTAAGTTTATAGAACGTCACCGAGGCAATATCAACAAAATATCGGTATACGGACAAGAGCTTAACAGCAATACGTGGAGATTGGCACAAATGAACCTTGCCATTTGCGGTATTGAGGCTAACTTTGGTGACAGTTTCGGCGATTCATTCCACGATGATAAGCATCCTTTCCTTAAGGCTGACTTCGTAATGGCTAATCCCCCATTCAATGTTTCCAAATGGGGCGGCGACCAACTCCGTGACGACCCACGCTGGCAATATGGCATACCACCCGAAGGTAACGCCAACTTTGCCTGGATGCAGCACATGCTTTATCACTTGGCCGACGATGGCCGCATAGGGCTTGTTCTTGCCAATGGTTCTTTATCATCGCAGCAAGGCTCGGAAGGTGACATTCGTAAAAACATTGTCAATGCAGACTTGGTAGAAGGTATAATAGCCATGCCTTCGCAATTGTTCTACAACGTGCAGATACCATGCTGTCTGTGGTTCTTGACAAAGAAGAAAGCGCAGCCCGGAAAAACACTTTTCATTGACGCTCGTAATATGGGTTATATGAAAGACCGTACACACCGTGAGCTTTCGTGTGGCGAGGAAACCGAAGACCACGGCAATGATATAGCACGCATAGCCGATACCTTCGAGAAGTTCCGTGCCGGTACGCTCGAAGCCGAAAAGGGTTTCTCTGCTATAGCTACCATAGAGGATATTAAGGAGCAAGACTTTATACTTACCCCTGGTAGATATGTAGGCATTGCCGAAGTGGAAGAAGACGGCGAACCGTTCCAAGACAAGATGGAACGCCTTACATCCGAGCTTTCGGATTTATTCGCTCAGTCGCATACGCTCGAAGATGAAATCCGCAAGCAATTGGCAAGTATCGGTTTTACCATTAAATAAAACAACTTCTACTCTTCGTTAGGTCACTTTAAAATAACGAAGAATATGAAAGAGAGATTAATTCAAGAGATCAGTACCGCAATGGCAGAAGTGTTAAGTTTTGAACAAGTAGCGCACCTTAATAGTGTTTTGCTTCAGGTGGTAAGCCAATACAGCATTACCAAAGATGGCGAGACTCTGCAAGAATACGCAGTGTCTAACGACCGTCTGCTTGACATTTTCTTATCAGCGAAGCAAGTAGAGGGATGCACAACGCCTACCATAAAATATTATGCTTCTACCATCAGGCAGCTGCTCAAGAAGATGCCTAAAAAGGTAACCGACTACACCACAGAGGACATAAGAGCGTACCTTGCCGTATTCCAGCGGAAGAACAAATCAAGCAAAGTAACCATAGATAATATACGCCGGATATTTTCTTCATTCTTTGCTTGGCTTGAAGAGGAAGATTACATTGTAAAAAGCCCGGTACGCAGAATACACAAGGTAAAAACAGGTACTCAGGTTAAGGAGGTATTAAGTGATGAAAACATAGAACAGCTCCGTGACAGTTGCACCAAGATTCGCGACCTTGCCATTATTGATTTGCTGGCTTCTACAGGTATGCGTGTTGGCGAGTTGGTAAAGCTAAACCGTGTGGATATTAATTTTACCGAGCGAGAATGTATTGTTTTCGGCAAGGGCAACAAGGAACGTATTGTTTATTTCAACGCTCGCGCAAAGATACATTTGCAGCAATATTTGGCTACTCGCAAAGACCGCAACAAGGCTCTCTTTGTTTCTTTGGCCAAACCTCATAAACGCTTGGAGATTTCGGGCGTAGAGACTCGTTTACGCAAAATCGGCCAGATGGGTTCATCCTCATAAATTCCGCCGTACATTGGCAACAATGGCCATCGACAAGGGAATGCCTGTAGAACAAGTGCAACGGTTGCTCGGTCATGTTAAGATTGATACTACCATGCACTATGCTATGGTTAATCAGAACAATGTTAAACTTTCACACCGTAAATTTATAAGTTAGCATGATGTATTGCACAACATATAACAGCAGCTTATCGTTTCGCAAAAAAAGGCGAGAAAATGATAATTTAGAGCAGCAGGCACAGGCGTTGTTTGATCATTACTTTTGTTTAGATAGTAAATATATTAGCGAATCGATTTCTGGAACACTAACGGATATTGCTACATATTTGAATGGTTTAGCTATGCAAAAATTTCCACCAATTGATAATGAGCATAGTCTGCCAGTTCTTAAAATAAAAGAATTAGGGCAGAGAAAATGTGATGATAACAGCGATCACTGTTCTAATACCATAGATATTAATTATATTATAAATAATGGTGATATTATTTTTTCATGGTCTGGTACACTGATGGTCGATATTTGGTGTGGTGGTGAATGTGGATTAAATCAGCATTTATTCAAAGTTACACCGAAAAAAGATATTCCTCAATGGCTTGTATATTATTGGACAAATAGACACTTAAATAAATTTAAGCTTATTGCAAAGGATAAGGCTGTAACTATGGGGCATATAAAGCGTTGTGACCTTGAAAGTGCAAAAATTTTAATCCCCACAAAACAAAATATGAATGAAATTCACGCAAAAATAAATCCTTTGTATCAGTCTATAATACAAAAACGCTTGGAAATATCTAAATTAGAAACTCTTCGTGATACACTTTTGCCAAGACTCATGTCCGGTGAACTAAAAATTAACGATTTAAACTGCTAAATTCTCATTGATGATGAATGATTTTGAAGAATATATAAGACAGGGTGAGCCTCAGAAAAGAGAAAAAGGCTATGCTTGGCAGACCGCTATCGGATTACAGGCGGTGGATGATTTGAAACCGTCTGAATACTTGATTCAAACGGCGCGTCAGCACATTGAGGGTGATATAACTATCGAAGAAGCAAAGCAACTTATTGATAGTTACTATCAGTCTAAGACTGTCCGAGCTGACATAGAAGACCGAACGGAAGAAGCCGATAAGGTATCGGCACGTATCGCCGAGATATTGTCGGAGAAGACGTTCACATTTTCGCCCATTGAGTATATAACCATTCATCGCCGCCTTTTCCAAGGTATCTATAAATTTGCAGGAAAGGTTAGAGATTACAATATCACTAAAAAAGAATGGGTACTGAAAGGAGAAACTGTTCTTTATGCCAGTGCTGACAGCATACGTGAAACGTTAGATTTCGATTTCATGCAGGAGAAAAATTTTAGTTATAAGGATTTGAACATCAACGATGCTATCACACATATAGCCAAGTTTATATCCGGAGTTTGGCAAATTCACGCTTTCGGTGAGGGGAATACCCGTACAACGGCAGTGTTTGCAATAAAATACCTGCGTACGTTTGGATTCGACATCAGCAACGAAGCGTTTGCCAATCATTCATGGTATTTCCGCAATGCCTTGGTTCGTGCCAACTACAACAATTTGAGCAAAGGCATTTATGCCACTACCGAATATATTGAAGCGTTCTTTAGAAACCTCATTCTTTCAGAACATAACGAACTAAAGAACCGAGTAATGCTTGTGCAAGAATCATCTGCGCAAGACGTTCAAAGTGCAAATACAGCAAAAGAAAGCTTCCCAAAGTGCAATATTTGCACTTTGAATTGCACTTTAGAAGAAATGGCAGTGCTGCACTTCTTGCGAGAACAGCCTAAAGCCACACAAAAAGAAATCGCTGCGCATATAGGCAAATCTGAGAGAACAGTTAAGACCATTACCGTAAGTTTGACCGAAAGAGGCATCATAGAACGCAAAAATGGTAAAAGAAACGGTTTTTGGGAAGTGAAAACGAATGATTTAAACAGCTAAATTCTCATTTATGGAAGAATGGAAAAAATACCAATTAAAGGATGTAACCACCATTTTAGGTGATGGTTTACATGGAACTCCAGAATATGACGATGATGGAACTGTGTTTTTTATCAATGGCAATAATCTTGTTAATGGAAAAATTGAGATAAAAGACTCAACAAAGCGTGTATCTAAAGATGAAGCTAATAAGTATAAAAAAAATCTAACCGAGCGAACTATATTAGTTTCTATCAATGGTACAATAGGCAATGTTGCAAAATATAAAGGCGAAACATGTATCTTGGGGAAAAGTGCCTGCTACTTTAATGTAGCAGAAAACTTCGATCTAAATTTTATATATTATGTTGTTGCTTCACAACAATTTAAAGATTCAATAACACGTTTAGCAACAGGCACAACAATTAAGAATGTATCATTGGAAACAATGAGAAATTATTCATTTTCAGCACCAAGTATAAATGAACAAAAACGCATTTCTGCTGTCCTATCTTCACTCGATTCTAAAATCGAGCTTAACCGCCGCATAAATGATAAATTTAGAGCAGCAGGCGCAGGCGTTGTTCAAGGCGTGGTTTGTGGACTTTGAGCCGTTTAAGGATGGGAAATTTGTAGAATCTGAGCTGGGAATGATTCCGGAAGGGTGGAAAGTAGAATCTTTGGCTGATTTTTGTTCAGAAATAACAAGAGGTAACACTCCTAATTATGTAGAATATAGTTCACATCCAATATTAAACCAAAAGGTCAATAAAGGATCTTTTTTAGACAAACAATATTACAAGTACAATGATGATGCTATCCTTGTTCCAGTATCAAAACTTGCGCATCAATGGGATGTCTTATTAAATTCATTGGGACAAGGTACACTTGGGAGAGTACATTTATATAAAGAGATGTCATCAAATGTAATTATTGATCAGTTTATTACCATTTTGAGAACAAGCAACGTTGTCAATGCTATATATTTAGCATATATACTTAAGCGACCTGATTATCAATCTATAATAGAAAGTAGTATTACAGGGTCTACAGGCATGTGGGTATTAACAATTAATAATATTAGAAAAATCAAAATTATATCACCAAATCAAAATGAGCTTAACGAGGTACGTGATGTAATGGAAAAAATATATTTTAAAATGGCCAAAAATGAATTAGAAATAGAATCATTAACAAAGTTAAGAGAAATACTTCTCCCGAAACTTATGTCCGGTGAACTAAAAATTAACGATTTAAACAGCTAAATTCTCATTTATGGAAGAGTGGAAAAAATATAAATTAGGAGATATTTCCAATATGAAATATGGAAAATTGCCTCCCAAAAAGGATAATGGATCATATCCAATATGGTCTGGATATAAATATTCAGGATTTGCAACAACTTTCAATTGTCGCAAGGGCACTGTTGTAGTTATCGCAAGAGGCGTTGGAGGGACTGGAGATGTAAAGATCTCTAGAGAGGACTGTTACTTAACTAATTTATCAATTTCTATTGACCTAGATAAAACAATATGTCACCCATTATATTTCTACTATAAATATAAACACATAATCTTAGATACCTAGATACCGGTTCAGCTCAATCTCAAATAACTATTGATGATTTAAAGCGAATGGAGTTAAAACTGCCCACTCTTGAACAGCAAACACAAATTATAAAAATCCTTTCCTCTCTCGACTCTAAAATCGAGCTTAACCGCCGCATAAATGATAATTTAACTACAACCTATTATGCCTAATACTATCAATTTTACAGAAGACGCATACGAACAAGCGATAATATCCTTATTCGAAAAAATGGGCTATGAATACCATTATGGCCCAGAACTGGAAGCAGACACCGGTAGGGATCTTACAGACGCTACAATACCGGGAGAATTGCGTAAGACTATGCTGACCATCAATGGAACGGAAAAAACAGCAGCCGTAGACGAAGCAATCCGCCAAATACGGGAGCTATTCAGTCAACCGCTGGTTACTGCAAACGTAACCCTAACAGATTGGCTGCAAAACGGCTTGGACGTTTCTTTTAAAACCACACAAGGCACTTTACGCAGTGACCATATCAAGATACTCGATACCGCTAATATTGATAACAACTCTTTTATAGTAGCTAATCAGTGGACGGTTGTAAACAATAAAAGCACTAAACGTGCCGACATAGTTGTTTTCATTAACGGTCTCCCTATTTCTGTAATTGAGCTGAAATCTCCTACACGCGAAGTCACCAACTCGGAAGAAGCACATCAGCAGCTGCAAAACTACATGCGTATCATTCCGCAACTATTCACGGCTTGTCAGATGCTTGTAATAAGTGATATGGCAGATACCAGAGTTGGTACTATCACAGCTCCGTTAGACCGCTATATGGAATGGAAAACCACCGACGGAAGCTATGAAAGCAAGTTGTTTGCCGATTTTGACACTTTCTTCTACGGCATTTTCACCAAGCATAGATTCATTGATATTATATCAGATTTTACCCTTACAATGGGAGTAGACAAAAAGGCTCGCATACTGGCAGGATACCATCAATACTTTGCTGTAAAGAAAGCCATGGAATGTACCAAGCAAGCCCTGCAGCGTAATGATGGTAAAATCGGCGTGTTTTGGCATACGCAAGGTTCAGGAAAAAGCCTTTCTATGGTATTCTACGCTCATCAGCTACTGAAAAACTTGTTGAGCGCAACCCTGCTTGTACTGACAGACCGTCTTGATTTGAACGATCAATTGCATAGCACTTTTTCAGCCTGCAGCAACTATTTACGTCAAACACCTGTAAAGGCTACCGATGGCGAGCATCTGTACGAACTGCTTGAAAAGCGCAAGAGCCACGGTATAATATTCGCTAATATCCAGAAATTCAAAGACCGTGATAAGCTGATTACCAACCGCTCTGATGTTATTGTGATTAGTGATGAAGCACACCGCACACAGTCGAATACCAAAACGAAAGTAGACACGGAAACAGGCCAACTGAAACTCGGTTTTGCTGCTATTGTGCGAAAACTTCTGCCTAACGCCGCATTCATCGGATTTACAGGTACACCTATCGAACAAGACGATAACGATACAAGAGAGGTTTTTGGAAACTATATCGACATTTACGATATGACCCAAGCAGTAGAAGACGGTGCTACTGTTCCTGTTTATTACGAAAGCCGCTTAGTAAAATTAGATTTGGACAATGAAACGCTGCGACTGCTGGATAACGAGTACGATAAACTGGCGGAAGAAGGTGCGGAAGAACAAGATATTAAACGTTCTAAGGACGAAAACGCACGGCTTCATGCCTTGCTATCCGCTCCGCAGACCATTGATACATTGTGTAAAGACATCATAGATCATTACGAAAATAATCGTGCCGACTTGCTTACCGGTAAAGCTATGATTGTAGCCATAGACCGTGCTACAGGCATAGACATTTACAAAAAGCTGATAGAGCTTCGCCCGCAATGGAAAGATATGATAGGCGTAGTGATGACGCAAGGCAACCAAGACCCTGTAGAATGGAATGACATCATAGGTTCTGGCGCACGTAAGGAGGAACTGGCACGACAGTTTAAAGACAATAACTCACCGCTTAAAATAGCTATTGTAGTGGACATGTGGCTTACCGGATTTGACGTTCCGTCGCTGGCTACCATGTACGTTTACAAGCCTATGAAGGGACATAACCTAATGCAGGCCATAGCACGTGTAAACCGTGTGTTCCCAGATAAGAGCGGCGGTTTGGTGGTGGATTATATAGGTATTGCCAAAGCTCTGAAAAAGGCTATGCACGACTATACCGGACGTGACAGGCAACGATATGGCGACCCCAATATCAAGACTACTGCTTATCGGGAGTTTGTATTGGCACTTCAGCGATGCCAGGAATGCATGAACGGTTACGATTATTCGGCTTTCTCTAATTGCTCTAACCTACAACGTGCCAACCTCATCAGAGGCGGTGTAAATGTGCTGTTAGACAGAAACAACCTTGTTTCGTCAAGACCAAGTAAGCAAACCGATGAAAACGGCAATGTTATATATGTGAATGCAGTTCCAGCCGAAGCACAGAAAGTGTTTATGGAAGAGAGTAAACGCTTAGCTCAGTGGGCATCGCTTTGCCGTAGTTTATTATCGAACGATGAACGCTATGAAGAGGCTTACTTTGAAGCGGTTAGAACATTGCTTTCACGTCTTTCAGGCAACAAGCAGATTACACGTAAAATTATAGATGAGCGCATATCGCATCTGCTTAAAGTGGCTATTAAAGCAGACGGAGTGGTAGAGATACTCAACACCAAAGGAACAGAATTCTCTCTCTTTGACGAGAATTTCCTGAAAGAGGTTGCCGAAATGAAAGAGAAGAACTTTGCTCTGGAACTATTAAGACGTCTACTTGAAGAGCACATTAAAAAACATGCAAAAAAGAAAATGGTAGAAGCCGAGAAGTTCAGCGAAATGCTCGACGCCAGATTAGCGGAATACTTGCGTGGTTTGATTTCGAACGAAGAAGTGATTAAGGAATTGATTAAAATGGCGGAAGAGCTTAGAGCTAATGCAGAGCAAGCGTCTGAATTAGGTTTAACTGAGGAAGAGCAGGCGTTTTATGATGCTCTGACCAAACCGCAAGCCGTGAGAGATTTCTATGAAAACGACCAGCTTGTCGCTATGGCAAAGGAGTTGACCGAAGCTTTACGCAGCAGTAAAACTATTGATTGGCGACAGAAAGAATCGGCTCGCGCCAAAATGCGCTCAATGGTGAAACGCTTACTTAAAAAGTACAAATACCCACCAGAGGAACAGGAAGAAGCTCTAAAAACCGTTATCCGTCAATGTGAGCTTTACGCTGATTCGGACGAGAATTAAACATACATTCAGTATCTAAATACCAAAAGCCAATCCGTTCATGATGAAAATCGTGAATGGGTTGGCTTTTACTGATGATATAAATCAGTTATGATACACCATCGCCTAATTAATTATACCATCGCAAAAATTATTTCATTAATATC
>ULIZ01042965.1_pt1 | contig 10310 bp, 8 predicted proteins | sample 1950601 | NCBI WGS metagenome assembly ULIZ01 (sample SAMEA4835456, study PRJEB28245) | human gut metagenome | biome: gut microbiome; material: fecal sample | place: Denmark | collected 2008 | reverse complement strand
TTTGTTGACAAGGTAGTCAATTTTACTCTCTAATGTGTCTGTAAAGAGAATGGACGATTTGATAGTGCCTTTGCCGAAGCAAGTAGGACAGGTCTCCGTTGTGTTTACATCCATTGCCGGACGCACTCGCTGACGCGTTATCTGCATCAATCCGAATTTGCTAAGTGGCAGGATATTATGGCGCGCTCTGTCTTTCTGCATGTTGGCACACATACGTTCGTAAAGCTTTTGCCTGTTTTCGGCTTCATTCATATCGATGAAATCCACCACGATGATACCACCCATATCTCTTAACCGTAATTGGCGTGCAAGCTCATCGGCTGCTCCCAGATTCACTTCCAGTGCGTTAGCTTCCTGTCCGTTGGCATTCTTGGTGCGATTACCGCTGTTCACATCTACTACGTGAAGCGCCTCAGTGTGCTCAATAATCAGGTAGGCCCCACTTTTGTACGAAACAGTTTTGCCAAATGACGACTTAATCTGTTTGGTGATACCGAAATTGTCGTAAATGGGAAGTTGTCCTTTGTACAGCTTTACAATTCCTGCCCGTTCAGGGGCAATGAGTGTTACGTAATCCCTTATTTCGTTGAATACAGCTTCGTTGTTCACGTAGATGTTTTCGAAAGAAGGATTAAACAAGTCGCGCAATAAGCCTACGGCGCGGCTGGTTTCTTCGTAAATCAGTGTCGGAAACTTGGTCGCTTTTTGTACTTTCGTAATAGCTTCTTCCCAGTGTTTCAGTAATACTTTAAGCTCTCCGTCAAGCTCTGCTACGCGTTTTCCTTCGGCAACAGTACGCACGATAACCCCAAAGTTCTTGGGTTTGATGCTCATTAGTAGTTGTTTGAGGCGGGCGCGTTCTTCGCTTGATTTAATTTTTTGTGATACGGAAACTTTATCATTGAAAGGAATTAGCACAAGATATCTTCCGGCAAAAGAGAGTTCGGAAGTCAGGCGCGGTCCTTTAGTTGAGATAGGTTCCTTTACGATTTGCACCACTACTTCTTGTCCTACCTTGAGTGTGTTGGAAACTGTTCCGTCTTTTTCAAGATCGGGAAGTATGGTTGCTTTAGTGATTGGATTAAGCTTTTTTTTGTCGCTTAAAGTTTGCTTTACGTATTTCTCTAATGAGTTAAATTGAGGACCTAAGTCCAAATAATGAAGAAAAGCATCTTTCTCGTAACCCACGTCCACGAAGCAGGCATTCAGGCCTGGCATCAATTTCTTGACGCGTCCCAAATACATATTGCCCACAGAAAAGGAAATATTTCTTCCTTCGCTTTGGAGTTCTACCAGGCTTTTGTCTTCGAGCAGAGCGATGGAGACCTCTTTGGGCTGTACGTCTACAACGAGTTCGCTTGTCACAATTATTTGCTTTTACATTTATTATACAGAAATTTTCTGTTTGGATTGACCGATGCATCAATCTTTTGTATATTGGTGATCGGCTTAATACTTAAACAAAGAACAAACCCGCGAGACAATTACCTTCACAAGTTTGTTCTTTATTTTGTCCTTCAGACTAAAAATTACTTTTTGCTTTTATGTCTGTTCTTTCTTAGTCTTTTTTTACGCTTGTGCGTAGACATTTTATGTCTTTTTTTCTTCTTTCCGCTTGGCATAGCTTCAAAATTTTACGGGTTAATACTATTGTTTATTATTTTTTCACAGCAATGGTGAATGTCTTAGCAGGTTTAAAAGCCGGAATGTTGTGTTCCGGAATAATGATAGTAGTGTTCTTTGAGATGTTGCGAGCTGTTTTCTGAGCTCTTTTCTTCACTACAAAACTACCAAACCCGCGGAGATAAACATTTTCATCTTTTGATAAAGATGCCTTCACTGCGTCCATGAACGCTTCAACGGTTGTCAGTACTGTGACTTTGTCAATTCCGGTGTTCTTTGTAATTTCGTTTACAATATCAGCTTTAGTCATTTTTCCTAAAAAAAAATATTATTACTATTGTTTTCTAATTTTTTGGACTGCAAATATATAGCTTTTTGGCGGCTCTAAAAAATATATTTCGGACAATTTTCTAAAAAAGTCCAAGCATTAAGTTTTGTTAGATTGAAAATCTGTATTTTTGTTCTTCCGAAAAATAAGGTGCGCTCTTTTGTAAATATGGACTTTGAGATGAATATATTGACTGAAACTTTGCTGGATTGGTATGCGGATAACAAACGTGATTTGCCTTGGAGAGATACTGCTGATCCTTATCGGATATGGATTTCCGAGATTATTTTGCAGCAGACGAGAGTTGTGCAGGGATATGAGTATTTCCTTCGCTTTATTCGTCGTTTTCCTGATGTGGAAACTTTGGCTGCGGCTTCAGAAGATGAGGTTCTGAAGTACTGGCAAGGGTTGGGATATTATTCTCGTGCCCGTAATTTGCATGCGGCAGCCAAGAGTATGAACGGTAAGTTTCCGGCAAGTTATCAGGAAGTGCGTGCTTTGAAAGGTGTGGGCGATTATACGGCTGCTGCCATTTGTTCCATTGCCTATAATATGCCGTATGCGGTGGTGGACGGAAATGTTTATCGCGTACTTTCCCGCTATTGGGGCGTTGATACTCCCATTGATTCAACGGAAGGAAAGAGGCTTTTTGCAGTTTTGGCCGATGAGATGCTTGATAAATCCCGACCTGCGATTTATAACCAAGCTATTATGGATTTTGGAGCTGTTCAGTGTACACCGCAGGCTCCTAATTGTATGTTTTGCCCTTTGGCCGATAGCTGCACAGCTTTATCGAAAGGCTTGGTGATGCAGCTTCCGGTGAAGCGGCATAAGACAAAAACATCCAACCGTTATTTTAATTATATATATGTACGCATGGGCGCGTGTACCTTTATACATAAGCGGACGGCTGATGATATTTGGAAAAATCTGTTTGAGTTGCCGCTGATTGAAGCGGATAAGGCTTTGTCGGAGGAAGAATTTTTGTCATCGGCTTCTTTTCGTTTGTTGCTGGCAGAAGGAGAGCGTCCGGAAGTGCGTTCTGTGCTCCGGAATGTGAAGCATGTTTTATCGCATAGGGTGATTTATGCTAACTTTTATGAAGTGGTTCTTCCGGAAAGCTCCCGTTCGTTTTCGGACTATCAGTGCATCAGGGTAGAAGATTTGGAACAATATCCGGTATCGCGTTTAGTGCATGCATTCTTGGAGAAATATATATAAAAGTTTGTTGTATTCTTGCATGATGTTGTTATTCTCGTTAATTTTGGCAGCAAATTAAAAAAACGAAAGCGTATGTCGGTAAATAAGGTGATATTGTTAGGAAATGTGGGACAACCCCCAAAAGTGACCTACTACGATGGCGGTAATTGTGTAGCGCAAGTGTCTTTCGCTACCTCTGAAAAGGGGTATACTTTACAGAATGGGACGCAAATTCCGGATCGCACTGAATGGCATAATTTAGTCTTTCGTAACCGGCTGGCTGAAATCGTTGACCAATATGTGCATAAAGGGGATAAGCTTTATGTGGAAGGTAAAATACGGACTCGTTCGTACGATGATCAGACCGGTGCAAAACGTTATGTTACAGAAATTTTTGTAGATAACATGGAAATGCTTTCTCCGAGAAATGCTGCCTCCGGAACTGCGGTTCAGGCAGGTATGCCGGGGCAAGCGGGTATTCCAGTACAGTCAACACAATCGCAGGTTGCTCCTGCACAAAATAATCCGACGGACGATTTACCGTTCTAATTGTTTAACTAAAACCAAAATCTTTGGACCCAGACGCTTATTTATGCCAGTTGGCAGATATTTTTAACGGTATAACCGTACATGCTCCTTCTATTTCGGCTATTATAGCCATTGTCTTGGCAGGTGTGCTTTTACTTGCTTCCGGTTTCGCTTCAGCTTCCGAGATAGCATTTTTCTCATTATCTCCCTCCGATTTGAGTGCTATTGAAGAAGGGAAACACCCTTCTGATGAGAAAATCAGGAATTTGTTGGATGATACGGAACGCTTGTTGGCTACGATATTGATTACGAACAATTTTGTGAACGTAACGATTATTATGCTCTGCAATTTCTTCTTTATGAATGTGTTCCTGTTTCATTCGGCTATTGCGGAGTTTTTGATCCTGACAGTTGTCCTGACTTTCTTATTGTTGCTTTTTGGCGAGATTATGCCGAAGATTTACTCTGCACAGAAGACGTTGGCTTTTTGTCGTTTTGCAGCTCCCGGTATTATGGTATGCCGTTCTGTTTTTTATCCGTTGTCATCGTTATTGGTACGTTCCACTTCGTTTCTCAATAAGCACTTTGTACGCAAAAATCATAATATTTCGGTAGACGAACTCTCGCATGCACTGGAATTGACAGATAAGGCTGAACTTTCGGAAGAAAATAATATACTGGAGGGGATCATTCGTTTTGGCGGAGAGACGGCTAAGGAGGTGATGACATCACGTTTGGATGTGGTGGACCTGGAGATTCGCACTCCTTTTAAGGACGTATTGAAGTGTATCGTGGAGAATGCCTACTCACGTATCCCTGTTTATGCGGAGACGCGTGATAATATAAAGGGAGTGCTCTATATCAAGGATTTGCTCCCTCATCTGAACAAAGGGGATAATTTCCGTTGGCAGTCATTGATTCGTCCTGCCTATTTTGTTCCGGAAACCAAGATGATTGATGATTTACTTCGTGACTTTCAGGCAAATAAAATTCATATTGCTATTGTGGTAGATGAGTTTGGAGGAACGTCGGGTATTGTCACGATGGAGGATATCATTGAAGAAATTGTAGGTGAAATACGTGATGAGTATGATGATGAAGAGCGTACGTATGCTGTGCTCAATGATCATACATGGGTATTTGAAGCTAAAACACAGTTGACGGATTTCTATAAGATAACCAAAATTGATGAAGAAACTTTTGATGAAGTAGCAGGTGATGCGGATACTTTGGCCGGGCTTTTGCTTGAACTGAAGGGAGAATTTCCGGTACTCCACGAAAAGGTGGTTTACGATTGCTATGAATTTGAGGTTCTTGAAATGGACAATCGCCGTATCCTAAAGGTGAAGTTCACAGTCAATGAACCAGCTGGTGAAGGTTCTGAAACAGAAAAATAATGCCTGTTTTTAAACAATATATCGGGAGTTCTTGCAGGTGGGGTATTTGGAAAGCAGATGAAACAGTGGAAGAGCTGCTTGCTTTGCTTCCCCATAAGGAAAAATATGAGGCTGATATTTGCGGATTTACGGCTAATTCTCGTAAATTGGAACGGTTGGCAGTTCGTGTATTATTGTATGAAATGCTTGGTGAAGAAAAGGAGATTGGTTATCGGTCCAGTGGAAAACCTTATTTGGCAGACGGCTCTGCTTCTATCAGTATTTCGCATACTAAAGGCTATGTAGCTGTTCTGTTGGGCGGGCCGGAAAAAGAAGTGGGTATTGATGTCGAATGTTATGGCGAACGCGTACGGAAAGTTGCTCATAAGTTCGTGCGGGAAGATGAAAGTGTATCTTGGTATAAAGGTACGGAAACCTGGTCGTTGCTGCTCCACTGGTCTGCAAAGGAAACAATGTTTAAATGTATGAATACTTCCGATGTTGATTTCCGGAAACATCTGCACATATTGCCTTTTACGGTTGAAGAACAAGGAGTATTCTCCGCCGTCGAATACCGTACGGCGGAGAAACGGAACTTTCGGATTCACTACTACTTGTTTCCGGATTTTGTTTTGACGTTAAGTCTGTGATTATAATCTTTCCAACTGTACTGTAAAATGGCGCATTAATGGAGCTTCCCAGGCAATGCGTACGCCTCTTGTGATTGTTTCGCGTTTGTCATATACATTTTTGAGTGCAGCGGCTATTACATTCATATGGTTATCCGTATACACGCGGCGTGGAATGGCAAGGCGGAGTAAATCCAGTCCGTTGAAACGGTTTTTTCGGGTAACCGGATCGCGATCGGCAAGTAGGTAACCTATCTCGCATCCGCGTATGCCGGCTTCCAGATACAACTCAATGGTCAATGTCTGTGCCGGGAACTCTTCTTTGGGAACATGCGTCAGTACCTTTGGGGCGTCTACAAAAATGGCATGGCCTCCGGCAGGGCGTTGATAAGGTATTTTATATTCGTCTAATTTTCTTGCCAGATATTCTACCTGACGAATACGGGTTTCAAGATTATCGAATTCGGTGTTTTCATCCAGACCGATAGCAAGTGCATTCATGTCGCGACCATTCATACCGCCATAGGTAAGGTAGCCTTCAAACTGCACACAAAATCCTTTTGCTCCTTCGTACCAATCCTGTCGGCGGGTTGCTATAAATCCGCCCATATTTACGATGCCGTCTTTCTTGGCACTCATTGTCATACCGTCTGCGAGTGCAAACATTTCTTTAGTGATTTCCTTGATGCTTTTATCCTTGTAGCCTTCTTCGCGTGTCTTAATGAAATAGGCATTTTCGGCAAAACGGGCAGAGTCGAATAGAACAGGCTTGTTGTATTTGTCGGCAATGCTCCGGACATCACGTAAGTTCTGCATGGATACGGGTTGACCTCCGGCTGTGTTATTGGTGATAGTGACGATGATAAACGGTATGCGGTCATTATGTTCCTGCAACACTTTTTCCAGTTTGGCCGGGTCTACATTTCCTTTAAACGGGATCTCCAATTGTGTTTGTTTGGCTTCGTCTATTGTACAGTCCAATGCGATTGCCTTTCGGCTTTCGATATGTCCTTTGGTAGTATCAAAATGGGAATTTCCCGGCACAATATCTCCTTCATGTATCAGATAAGAGAATAATACATTCTCAGCTGCACGTCCTTGATGAGTAGGGATTATGTATTCAAAACCGGTCAGGCGGGTGATAACTTCTTTCAGGTTAAAGAAAGAAGAAGCGCCTGCATAACTTTCATCTCCAAGCATAATGCCTGCCCATTGCCGGTCGCTCATGGCTCCTGTTCCAGAGTCGGTGATGAGGTCAATGTAGACTTGTTCTGATTTCAGTTGAAAAACATTGTAATGGGCTTCTTTCAACCATTGTTCGCGTTCTTGACGGGTACTTTTGCGGATAGGCTCCACCATTTTTATTTTCCATGATTCGGCAAATGGTAATTCCATAGTTTATTTTTTTATTGAGTTAGACAATAAGTTAACGGTTAAATCTGTTTATAACGTCTTTTTGTGCCGAATGTAGTGATTTTATAGGTGACTGACAATAGATTTATGACTTTTTGTAAGAAAATGTCCGGGCGAATCACTTCGACCGGACATCATTTAAATAAACTTGGCAGAGTTTATTCCTTTTTACTTTCTTTGAAAGAGTTTGGATGAATGAAATGATTGGATGATTTATCCGGTTCATTAGACTCAACGCTTTTTCCTCGAAAGCAATGATAAAATGGTGCATGGCAGGTCTTCTGACTTGTTTCTGTTACAGACTGCCTTCCCGGAATATATTTCCAGTGGCATGGGTAGAGAGTTTTATTGTCTGCAACATTGTGTGAAACTTACAGCAGCGGGACTGTCCAGGACTTACACCTGATTCCCTTTTAATTGCCTCCTTTGAAAAAAGGAAGCAAACCAATGCATTGCAAAGATAATGAAAAAAGTAACAAACGGGAATGAATAGGAGAATTATTTCTCCTTTGCCAGCGTAAATACAAATTCCAGTCCGCCACCTTGATTATTTTTGGCGGAAATTGTTCCACCATGAATAATGACAGCGTTTTTCACGATAGCAAGCCCCAAACCTGTACCGCCCAGCTTACGTGAGCGTCCTTTATCTACGCGGTAAAAGCGTTCGAACAAACGGTTCAGGTGTTCCGGTGAAACGCCTATTCCTGTATCGGCAAAACTAAAATAATAGAAATTCTCGTCTTCGCGGAAACAGTTGATATTAATATGGATATTTGTTCCGGCATAGGCTATGGCATTGTCCATTAGGTTACGGAAGATAGAATAGAGCAGTGAATAGTTACCTTTCAGCTGTATTTTGGGTTGCAGACTGTTGACTACAGTTATACGCTTCTCTTCCAGTTCCAATGAAACTTCATTGACTATGCTGGAGACGAGCATACTGATGTCCACTTTTTCCATATCAATCATATTGGCTGCTTCGTCCATGCGTGTCAGTACGGAAATGTCCCGTAATAAGCGGCTGAGGCGGTTGCTTTGAGCATAGCATCGTTCGAGAAAAGTCTGTATCTTCTCATGGGGAATGTTTTCGTTGTTGACAATGGTTTCCAAATAGCCTTGTATGCTGCTTACGGGGGTTTTCAGTTCATGGGCTATGTTCTGTGTCAGTTGGCGTTTCAAGCGTACCTGTTCTTCCTCCTGTGTGATGTCATTAATGGAGATTTCAAAACTCAGGTCTTGGAAGATGATGCATTCTACGATGAATATACGCCCGTTTTTATTAATGTTGATGGACAGTCGTTTTTCTTCTTTATCCGAAGGGCGTCTTTGCGCCTTGCTGATGAAGTCGGTAATTTTCTGAAACTCACAGACAGAGAATATCTCTTCAGTGGTTTGTAGATTAGAGTCTGAAATTAAGTTGCTGTATTGAGTAAAAAGGTTGTTGACGAGAATTTCCTTCTTGTCTTTAGTAAATACTCCCAATCCTTCGCGAGAGGTCTGCAAATGGGTGATCAGTTTTTCACGCTCGATATATAGTGCTTCTTTGGTTTCACGCAGGCGTTTATATATTTGTATGATATGTTGGGAGATTTCGCCGAGTTCATTGTGTGGGAAAGCAGATTGTATATCGGTTTCCACCGGTTCGTTCCTATCGGCACGTTTGGCAAACTCGCGTAAGTGGCTGATTGCCATACCCAGTTTGGATGTAAATTTGTAGAATACAAATATCAGCAATAGAGTAACGATAGTCGTAAACCAAAGATAATGCTGGTCGGCAGCCAGGCTGTTTATCAGATTTACGTTGTAGGGCAATGCTGAACGGATGATATAATGGGGATAGAGAGTGGCCGAATAGAAATAGGGTATGCCGGTTGTTTCGGAAGTACGTCTTAAATCATATCCTTTTCCGTTTTTTAGTGCCTTTTGAATTTCCTGGCGATTGATATGGTTGTTGAATACTTCTTGGGACGTTTCGTTGTAGCTGTCATAAAGCACGTCTCCATGTAGATTTACGATAGTGACGCGGAGATCCTTGTTCGACCCTTTGACTATATATTGGTTCAAGACGGAGGTCCATAAGCTGTCGGGAGTGCTTCGCAGTTCCTGTTGCAGACGTTCATTGTAGTCCTGAAGTTGTGTGTCAAGCAGCTCTACTTTGTACTCTTTTTCCCGCTGATACTGATAGGCGATGAAGCAGACAGCAAAAACAAGAAACAATGAAATCACCGAAAGGAACAACTTCCGGCTGAATGACAGGACGTGTCTGTCATTATTGGGCTTCGAAACAATATCCATATCCTAAACGAGTTACAATGCATTTGCCGTAAATTCCTATTTTTTTGCGCAGACGAGTGATGTTTACGTCTATGGTGCGGTCCAGTACATATACTTCGTCACTCCAGATACGTCCTAAAATGTCCTCACGCGAGAATACGCGCCCTTTGTTTTGAAGTAATAGGAGTAATATCTCGAATTCCTTTTTGGTAAGTGGCGCTTCTTCACCGTCTATACTTACTTTCTTTTTGATGATGTCAAGCACCAGTGATTCATAGACGATTTGTTCTGGTGCACGTTCTCCTTCTCCTTGCTGGGTACGGCGCAGTACGGCTTTGACGCGTGCTGCTACTTCACGCAGGGAAAACGGTTTGGAGATATAATCATCTGCGCCTAGATTAAATCCGGTTACCGTATCATTTTCTGTGTCTTTAGCGGTAATGAATATGATAGGAACTTTGGCTGTCTTTTTGTCTTTTTTCAGCATACTTGCCATTTTGAATCCGGAGATTTCTCCCATCATCACATCCAACAATAGCAAATTGTAGGCACTGATATCCAATTTCAAGGCTTCTTCTGCGGAATTGGCGGTGTCTACTACGTAACCTTCGTTTTCAAGATTGAACTTTAAGATTTCGCATAAATCTTCTTCGTCGTCTACAACTAAAATCCGGTATTCGTTCATTGTACTTTTTAATTAATGTAATGGGAGGCATACAGCGTCTCTTTATTACAAAGTTAAACTTTATTTCTTTTCATCGACAAAATTGCGGCGTTTTTGTTACGATAGAGTGAAACAAGTGTTACATTGCGATTACAAAATCCCGGTTTCACCCAATTAAGTATTATCTTTGTATTGTTTTAAGGTTGGTGGCTATATGAAAGAATTATTGAATATAATGAGAAGGAGGCGGTCTAAATGGTGCATGCCGCTGGTTG
>ULIZ01084710.1_pt1 | contig 10312 bp, 9 predicted proteins | sample 1950601 | NCBI WGS metagenome assembly ULIZ01 (sample SAMEA4835456, study PRJEB28245) | human gut metagenome | biome: gut microbiome; material: fecal sample | place: Denmark | collected 2008 | reverse complement strand
ACCTGTTCGTTGCAGGATTCATGGGATCTCCACAGATGAACTTCTTAGATGCAATCGTAGAAGTTGTTGATGATACAGCAGTATTAAAGGTTGCTGGTCACTTCATTCCACTTCCACCTGCAAAATCTAAAAAGCTGATCGAAGGTGGCTACAACGGAAAGACTGTTACATTTGGTATCCGTCCGGAAGATGTATATGATTCAGAAATGATGGTAGAAGCTTCACCACAGAGCACATTCGAAGCTACAGTTAAGGTTTACGAATTACTTGGTGCAGAAGTTTACTTATACTTCGATCTTGATGAATTCCAGATGACAGCAAGAGTTGATCCTCGTACAACAGCCAGACCAGGTGATGTTGTTAAATTCGCTATTGATGTTGAAAAGATTCATATCTTTGATAAAGAAACAGAATTAGTAATTACCAACTAATCCGAACAAGTTTACTTGGGGAGATACATTGTATGTATCTCCCTTTCTTTGTAGCGAGGCTTGCGGTAAGGAGGGACCCACGGTATGTAGTTAGGGGAACCGCGAAGCGGTGGAACCTGACTACTGGCACAGCCCACGAGCAGAGCGAGTATATAATGGCTGTGCTCCCGAGGGAGGATGCCTTATCGCCCAGTAACGAGCTTGCTCGTTACAGAAGGAGAAGCAGCGGAGCTGCGGCGCTACGAAGTAGCGGGATTTTCGAGTCTGCAAGAGGTATAGAAAGGATGTGTGCATTTGATAACAGCACAGGTAATACAGAGCTGTCTGGATGATTTAAAGACAATTACAAAGGTAGATCTGGCAGTTGTTGACGTAGAAGGCGTCATGGTGGCAAAGAATTCGGACAGATTTGAACAAAATGTAGAATTTGTAACGGAATTTGCTGCCTCTCCGGCAGGAAGTCAGGTGCTTCAGGGCTGTCAGTATCTGAAAATCTATGATGAAGAAGATCCGGTATATGTACTTCTTTGTGGTGATTCCAGTGAGGAATATATGATCGGAAAGATTGCGGTATCCAATATCCAGAATCTGATCACAGCCTACAAGGAGCGGTTTGACCGCAATAATTTCTTCCAGAATCTGATCCTGGACAATCTGCTTCTGGTAGATATTTATAATCGTGCCAAGAAGCTGCATATTGAGATCCAGAAGCCAAGAGTCGTTCTGCTTTTGGAAATTCCGGCGGGAAAAGAAAATTATGCCATGGAATTTTTAAAGAGTATGTTTTCTGCGCAGTCCGGCGATTATGTAACGGCAGTAGATGAAAACACACTGATCGTTATCAAACAGGTAGAGGCAAAGGATTCTTATGCTGAAGTGGTAGAAGTAGCGGAAACAACCGTTGCAATGATGAACACAGAAGCGATGATCAATGTGCGTGTGGCATACGGTACGATCGTAGAAGAACTGAAAGATGTTTCTAAGAGCTATAAGGAAGCCAAAATGGCACTGGATGTCGGCAAGATCTTTTATGCGGAAAAGACGGTCACTGCATACAGCACACTCGGAATCGGACGACTGATCTATCAGCTGCCGATCAATCTCTGTGAAATGTTCATCGAAGAGATCTTTGGCGGAAAGGTTCCGGAAGAACTGGATGAAGAAACTCTTACCACGATCAATACATTCCTGGAAAACAATCTGAACGTATCGGAAACCTCCAGACAATTATATGTCCACAGAAATACACTGTTGTATCGTCTGGAAAAACTGGAAAAATATACAGGACTGGATATTCGTATCTTTGATGATGCACTGACACTGAAGATCGCACTTATGGTGGTGCGGTATATGCGTTATCTGGAGAGTATGGATTATTAAATGTCATGCATTCCCAGTCACACATTTGCTACGCAAATATGCGACAAGTGATGCATGACATTACGGGAACCTCTCGCATGAGAATTGCTGCGCAATGCTCGAGGCTGCATCATGCATTCCCAGTCACACATTTGCTACGCAAATATGCGACAAGTAATGCATGACATTATAAGCACTTTCATATATTGGATTAAATGGTTCAATATAGGGAAGTGCTATTTTGTTTACGCAGAAAAAGGATTATGTTTATGTGTATAAAGGAGAGCAGATGTTGTCCAAAGCGGGGCTGCGGAAGCTGACGGTCATGGGGCGGAAGGTAAAGGTGGAATTTCTACTGCAGGATCTGCCGGCTGCCGGGGGGAAAGGAAGCTGCAGACTGCGTTATCTTCTGGGCGGACAGGAGAAGGAAAAAAGCTGGGATATTGTATTTGTATCCGGCGGACGGCAGATGCAGTTTTTGCAAAAGTTGGAGGAAGCGGAAGAAATGGAAGGGATCGTGGATTGCAGGATCTTTTTGCCCGGAGGAAAGGAGATCCGTGGAGAAGCGGATGCTGTCACAGAGGAAAAACAGAATGTGGAAGAGGCGGATGTGAGGATGCAGATCCCGGATATAGATAAAGAAGGGAAAATGAAGCAGAAACCAGAATCTGAGGAACGCCAGATAAAGAAATCGGAAGAATCGAAAGAAACAAAGCAGAAATCAGAATCAGAAGAATGCCAAATGAAGAAATCAGAATCAAAATCAGAAGAATGCCAAATGAAGAAATCAGAATCAAAATCAGAAGAATGCCAAATGAAGAAATCAGAATCAAAATCAGAAGAATGCCAAATAAAGAAACCGGAATCAGAATCGAAAGTGGCGCCGGGAGATGAGGAACGATCACAGGAGATGCAAAACAAGAGCCGGGTAGAGACAAAAGAAAGCAGGAAGGAGACTGAAATACCGGAAAATCAAGTGCTCTATATCCAGGATCTGACGCAGCTTCTTTCCATGGGAGAAAAACAGAGAGAGCTGTATTATAACAGCTTTTTGCTGCATGGATATTATCAGTACAGACATGTGGTGGCTGGTGACGGGTTTATCGGTGTTCCGGGTAATTTTAGCCAGCGGGAAGCGATCGCGGCAAAAATGATGGGCTTTCCACTTTTCATTGAGGCGGAAAATCTGCAACATTGTGAAATTGGGGAAGAAAGCAGAGCAGAAATGCCACAGATGGGGGCATATGGGTATTTTCTGTGTAAAGTCAGATAAATATGCGAACGGTCAGTGCGGCAAACAAGGCAGAACAGGCGGTAGTGTGGCGCATGGCAGCTCGATCAGTCTACGCCCCGCAGTGCGACCGAAGGGATATTTGGTTTCAATATCTCTATAAACTTCTCCAGTTCCATGCGGGAATAGGCAGAAAAGCCGGGGCATAGAACCCGTTCGCTTTCTTTGTAGGACTGCAGAAAGTATCTTTTGGCGCCTTTGATCCAGTCACCTATCTCGCGGAAAGTTTCTGCGCTGTGCAGCTCGCGGACGACTGTGGTGCGGAATTCGTAGGTGAAACGCCTTTCATCTGTCTCGTGCATCAGAAAATGCACGCTTTCGCGGATGCGGGCAAGCATTTCATCGGAAAAGGCATAAGAAGTACTGTGATCTGTCGGATCAGTCAGTCCTGCCACCTTCAGATAATCGGAAGGACCGGATTTGATATCCATTGCCACGTAGTCGATCAGCTTCTGTTCATAAAGCGTCTGCAGCATGAAAGGATTGCTGCCATTTGAGTCAAGCTTGACCAGATAGCCCAGCTGTTTGACCTCGGCCAGAAAATCAGGCAGATCATGATAGATCGTCGGTTCGCCGCCGGTAATACAGACACCTGTCAGGATATTCTTTCTTTTTTGTAAATAAGAAAGGATATCTTGTTTTGTGTATGCAGCATAAGAAGCAGGATCTAATAGAAGGTCACTGTTCTGGCAATATGGGCAGCGGAAATTACAGCCACCGAGAAAAACAGTAGCTGCTACGTGCTCCGGATAATCTAATAAAGTTGTCTTTTGTAAACCGCAAAATAACATAAGCTGCCTTCTTTCCTATTACACAAAAAACGTTCCGTGGGGATGCGATGTCCCAGATAAACAGTATAACACTTTAAAGGTCTGAGGGTATAGCGGATCTGGATATTTTGTGCAGCTATTTTTATGCGGGAATGCTTGTTATTTTTACGCATAACCCGTATGATAGAAGTATAAGGCATTTGCGGTAATAATAGAAGCGGATGAAAAAGAAATAAAACGGAAAGATAGGTTATGCATGAACTGACAGAAAAACAATTAAAACGCCGGGAAAACCGGCTTCGCGCCAAAGAAGAGAAGCTGCGCAAGGAAGAAGAAGCAAGGCAGCAGGCACTTATACTGAAACAAAAAACAGATGAGAAGTTTATGAAACAGGCTCTTTTGCAGGCGAAAAAGGCAAAAGAGCTTGGCGAAGTACCGATCGGCTGTGTGATCGTACAGGACGGAAAAGTGATCGGACGCGGCTATAACAGACGCAATACCGATAAGAGCACATTATCGCATGCGGAGATCACGGCCATTCGGAAAGCAAGTAAAAAATTAAATGACTGGCGGCTTGAGGAATGCACACTTTATGTGACATTGGAGCCATGCCAGATGTGCGCGGGCGCGATCGTGCAGGCGCGTGTCAAGGAGGTTGTGATCGGAGCGATGAATCCGAAAGCAGGCTGCGCCGGTTCTATACTGAATCTGTTTACGATGAAGCAGTTCAACCATCAGGTGCAGACCACCTATGGTGTCTGCGAAGCGGAATGCAGCCAGATTTTGAAACAGTTTTTTGCCGGACTTAGAAAACGCCTGCATGAAACAGACGGTAGTGGTATTTGCAATAGGAAATAATGGAACTGTTCTGCGAGACAAAATGATCTTATCGGTTCAGATGCGTTATAGGTGACGGAAGAAAGGAAACGAGATGGGTGTGATATATTTTATTCTGGGAATCATGGGTGCTGCCTATGTGATAATTGGCGGAGGTGTATTTCTGGTATTTATAACTTCAGGAGGCTTTGCAGAGGCAGGAGGAGCAGTTTTTATGCCGCTTATTTTTGTGGTGATTGGTATTGGATTTCTGGCGGGAATTGTAATACATAAGAGTGTCAAAGGGAGAATTCGGAAAAAAGGGAAAAAGTATGTGGCGAAAGTGTACAGCTATGTGGAGAATACCTCTTTTACGGTAAATAACTCTTATACAGTCAATACAGTGGTGCACTATTTCGATGAAACGCACACAGAAAGAGAGGCTGTCATTCCGACATGTTTTGAAAAGGGTTCCTCTAAAATGCTTCCTATCGGAATGACCGTTGACATTTATTGCTACCGGGATAAATATGACTATGATCCGAAATCTGTCAGAAGTGAATATCTGCCGGGAGAGGAAGAACTGATGGATGACAAGCCGGTAGATCCGATGCAGCTGAAAATGGTGGCTGTTTCCTGCCCGAACTGTGGTTCCAGCTTTCAGGCTGCAACGGGGTATTCCAGCAAGTGTCCGTATTGTGGCAGCTATATAAATGCGTAAAGGGATTGGAATCCGGTCTGTTAGAAGACCGGATTTATTTATTGCTATTTTTCGGCAAATTATATAAGATGATAAAAATAGTACTATTTTTCTGGGGGCTCGGATGATGATAAAGATTTTTTTGGTGGAAGATGAAATTGCAATCCGTAAGGGAATCAAAAACAGTATTGACTGGGGAAAAGAAGGATATGAGTTTGTGGGAGAAGCGGGAGATGGTGAACTCGCATATCCGATGATCTTAAAGACGAAGCCGGATATTCTGATCACAGATATCAAAATGCCTTTTATGGATGGATTACAGCTTAGTAAGCTGGTCAGAAAAGAACTTCCCGCAACCAAAATATTGATCCTGAGCGGATATGACGAATTTGAATATGCGAAAGAGGCGATCAAATTACAGGTTGCGGAATATTTGTTGAAACCAATCTCTTCCGCAAAGCTTCTGGATGTGCTCGCACAGGTGAAAGAAGTGATCAGACAGGAGCAGGAAGAAAAAGAACTGATCAAGAAGTATAGAGAAGATATGAAGGAAAACCGTGAGCTGGAAAAAGAACGGTTTTTAAACCAGATCATAGCACAGAATCTAAGTCTGGCTCAAATACTGGAGACAGGAGAATCTCTGGGGATGGATCTGAGTGCGCCCTTATATAATATACTGCTTTTAAAAATTACCGAAAACGGGGGAAAGCAGGAGACGTATGCGGAAATTGAGAGCGCGCTGGATACGTTAAGCGGTGTATTTTCTTTCCGGAGAGGCGTGGATGAATGGCTCTTCTTACTGACTGCGGATGATGCAGAGAAGATGGAGAGGCGGATTGAAAGCTGCAGAAAGGCAGTCAGACAGATCACAGAAAAAACAGATCCGCCGGTGGAATACTTCGGAGCACTCGGAAATCCGGTGGAAAGACTCAGGGAGATCAAAAATTCTCTGAAAGAGGCTGAAAAGAAGTTTGCTTTCCAGTATTTTAAAAAGTGGAACCAGATTTTGGAAATACCGGTCAGAGATGTCGGATCATCCGAAAATCCGCAGACTGAAAAGAATGAAAATGAAGAACTTCTGATCAGTTCTGTACAGGTTGATAAACTCAATCACAAAATTATTGAGAATTTCATTCATACAGGTCTGCGCAGGGAAGTTTCCAACTTTGTAGATGATTATTTTATGAGTCTGGGTGAAAAGAGTGTCCAGTCACTGATGTTCAGACAGTATGTTGCCATGGATTTTTATCTGGCTGCGGTAGCTTTTCTGGAAAGGCTTGGATTTTCCTCAAAAGAACTGGTAGAGCGTTGCGGTGATCTGAAGGAAATGGAACAGGTGATACAGACAATAGAGCAGACAAAAGAATATATCAAAAAAGTACTCGATGCAACATTGGAATGTCGGGAGTCTGTGTCAAGGAAGCGTTACAGTGATCTTTTAAAAGAGGCTGTTTCCTACATCGAGCATCATTATGAGGAAGAAGATATTTCACTGAATCAAGTGGCTGCAAGTGTAAATATCAGTCCAAGTCATTTCAGTACAATATTCAGTAAGGAAATGGGAGAAACCTTTATTGAATATTTGACAAACGTCAGAATGGAAAGGGCAAAGCAGCTTCTGCGGAGCAGTACAATGAAAACGGCAGAAATTGCGTATGCAGTTGGCTACAAGGATGCGCATTATTTCAGTTATCTGTTTAAAAAAGTACAAAAGTGTACCCCGCGTGAATTCCGTACACAGGTATAAGACAGGAGGCAGTTTTGAAAAAGAATTCGTTGCTGAAACAACGTCTGAATATGTTGATGGGTATTTGTCTGCTGCCGCTGGTTGTGATCATTATCTACCTGATCATTATGATCTACAGTTTTGCGGATCGTTATGATGCGATCGTTGGAAAGATTGAAATGGCTAATGCATATAATATCAATTTTAAGGATGATATGGATTACATCATGTATATCATTGCGGTAAACTCTGAACGTGCCAAGGAGCTTGTCGATACGCAAAAGCCGCATGAAATGATAGATGATGCAAGGCAGTCCTTTCAGAAGATGTATGATGCCACAGAGGACGAGTATGCGAAGAATCAGCTGACGATGATATTGAAAGCACTGGATACATTAGAGGATCGTGTGGAAGAAATAGAGAAGGATGCGCTGATTTCCGGGCAATACGATAAAAATATGGAACGTTTGGATGTTAATATCCGTATTTTGACACAGCTGATCCAGGATCAGATCCAGCAGTATATTTATTATCAGGCGACAAATCTGGAAAACCTCAGAAGTGATATCCGAATGGATGTGGATCAGGCAACACGGACGGTGACAGTAAGCTTTGTTTTAATCCTGGCAGCAGCACTCATCATCAGTCGGAAGATCATGCTGAGAATCACAAAACCGATCGAAAGCTTGTGTGAAGCAACCAGAATTGCTGGACAGGGTGATTTTGCAGTCCGGGCAAAAGGTGGCAATGATGATGAAATGGCGATCTTAAGCACAAGTTTTAACCAGATGGTGGAGCAGATCGGCAATCTTGTAGAAGGGATCAAAGTGGAGCAGCTCAATCTGAAAGCAACAGAGCTGAAGCTCCTGCAGGCGCAGATTAATCCGCATTTTTTATATAATACGCTGGATACGATCATCTGGCTGGCAGAGGCAGGCGAAAAAGAGCAGGTCGTCAATATGGTATCTTCGCTTTCTGATTTTTTTCGTACAACACTTTCGAAGGGGCAGGATTTTATTACGGTGCAGGAAGAAGAGCTGCATATCCAAAGTTATCTCCAGATCCAGCAGTTCCGCTATCAGGATATTCTGGAGTATGAAATAGAAATACCGGAAGAGTTGTATCAATACAAAATATTAAAAATGACATTGCAGCCTCTTGTTGAAAATGCATTGTATCATGGCATTAAAAACAAAAGAAGGCTGGGGCATATCCGTATCAGCGGACAGATAGAGGGAGATTATCTGATATTTGAAGTTTATGACGACGGAAGCGGGATTGATCCGGAAAAGCTGATCCGTCTGAAAAAAGTATTGGATGGTGAAATAGAGGAGAAGGAAAATCCAAGCGGATTTGGACTTTATAATGTGCAGCAGAGAATCTGTCTGAATTATGGACAGGGGTATGGATTACAATTGGAAAGCGAGTATGGGGAATGGACAAGAGTCTATGTCAGGATTCCATGCAATAAAATCAAACATATTTCGTAAAAAATTCAACTTTTTCTTAAAAAAAATAATAACATCCCGAATATTAGAAAAAATTTACACTTTATTCAAAAGAAACTCCGTATTTTTTGCCGGCAGATTACGTTATGATTAGATCATCAAAAACGTGGTAACAAGCAAAAAGGAGGATACGCCATGAAAAAGAAATTATTAGGGATTTTACTTAGCACCGCAATGATCGCAACAATGCTGGTAGGATGCGGAAGCAGCGCAGCAGACACAACAGCTCCTGCTGACAGCAGCACAGAGGAAAGCACAGAGGAAAGCACAGATGCAAGTGCAGATGCAGAAGCACCTGCAGCATCAGGAGATCTGATCAAGGTAGGTATCATCAATAATGATCCGAATGAATCAGGATATCGTACGGCAAACGATAAAGATATGAAAGCAATGTTCACAGAAGAAAATGGATATGAAGCATCATTCGCATACAGCTTAAAGAATGATGAACAGATCACAGCAGCACAGAAGTTCATTCAGGACGGTGTTGATTATCTTCTTCTCTCCGCAGCAGATACAGCAGGCTGGGATTCAGTTCTGCAGGATGCACAGGATGCAGGAATCAGAGTTATCTTATTCGATCGTACGATCGATGCAGATGAGAGCCTTTACGAAGCATCTATCGTTTCCGATATGGCAAAAGAAGGAGAAACAGCAGTTGAATGGTTAAAGGGCCAGAACCTTGATGAATACAATATCATTCATTTACAGGGTGTTATGGGTTCTGCAGCACAGCAGGGTCGTACAGGTGCTTTAAATGATACAGTTGCATCTGACGGATGGAATCTTGTAACACAGCAGACCGCTGAATGGAACTCAGAAAAAGCACAGCAGATCGTACAGTCTGTTATCGACTCAGGTAAATCCTTCAATGTCATCTATGCTGAAAACGATGATATGGCAAAAGGTGCTGTAGCGGCTCTTGATAAAGCGAATATTCCTCACGGTGTAGGCAAAGACGTAATCGTTATGGGATTTGACTGCAATAAGTGGGCACTTGAAGAATTATTAAACCAGAACTGGAACTACGACGGACAGTGTAACCCATTCCAGGCTTCTTACATCGATGACATCATCAAGAAGATTGAAAATGGTGAGACAATCTCTGAAAAGACAATCATCATGGATGAAAAAGGCTTTGATGCTACAACGATCACACAGGAAGATGTAGACAACTACGGAATCTAAGATCCACGATCATACAAACAGCCGGGAGCGCAGCGCAGCAAAAAAGCTGCCTTGCGCTCCCTTTTTATAGGAAGGAGGATGCAGGGTGAAAGAAAACAGAGTACTTGAAGTGAAAGGTATTTATAAAAGCTTCCCCGGCGTAAAGGCACTACAGAATGTGGATTTTAATCTGTGCGAGGGAGAGATCCATGCACTGATGGGTGAAAACGGTGCGGGAAAATCAACATTGATCAAGGTGCTGACAGGTGTTTATACAAAAGATGAAGGACATATTTATCTGAAAGGAATGGAGAAAGAGGCGGTGATCCGTTCTCCGCAGGATGCACAAAATCTTGGTATCAGTACTGTATATCAGGAAATTACACTCTGTCCGAATCTGTCTGTAGCAGAAAATATGTTTATTGGCAGAACAAAGGGCGTAGGACAGAACTGGAAGAAAATGAATAAGGCGGCAGATGATATTCTGCAGTCGCTTGATATACCGGCAAAAGCAACCCAGCAGCTTGCTAGCTGCTCTATCGCA
>ULIZ01046751.1_pt1 | contig 10316 bp, 9 predicted proteins | sample 1950601 | NCBI WGS metagenome assembly ULIZ01 (sample SAMEA4835456, study PRJEB28245) | human gut metagenome | biome: gut microbiome; material: fecal sample | place: Denmark | collected 2008 | reverse complement strand
ATTATCTTAAATCGTTTTCTATTGATGCCGATAGATAATAATTTTTTCCATTATCCTTGTTTTATCTGCTCAAATCAATGCTTTATCGCGTTGTTTTGTATGTTGCGGCGCGGTTTGTATTTTTTGAATTTTTACAAAAAACGGCGCAGCTCTTTGACGTTAGCGTTGTAAAGTTTGATAAGTTCTCCGGCAAAAGGCGTGTCTTCTTCACGATAAAGATGCGAAGTTTTAACGACGTCGTTAATGCCCATATTGTTGCCTTCGATAAGCATTTCGGCAATGTTCGTCGTGGACTTGTCAAGCCCCGATTTCATCTTTACGGCGGCTTTCATCATTGCCCTTTCCATTTTGTTGGGATACGTACCGTCTTTTGCGGACGGCTCGTCCCCGAGTTCTTTGGACGCCCTGTCGGACAAATCCATAATCTTGACTTTTTGTTTCCAGATGGTTTCGCGCAGTTTCGTGTCCTGGACGTTTTCCCAGACGTTGTCGATTGCGTCAACGCCGACGTTGCAGTTTTTTATTACTTCTTTCAAAAGATTCATATTTGCCTCCTTATCGGAGTTTGTGCAAAGCCGGAAAACTTATGCAAAAAAATGCCACCGCATTACACGGTGGCAGATTTCGGTTGTTTTGATTGTTACGCGTCGATGTCGGAAATGAACTTTTGCAGCGTTTCCTGTGCGTTGCCGAGATACAGATACACGCCGCTGTCGCGAGTGTACAAGGGGTTGTCAACGCCGGCGTAACCGGGCTTTAAGTCGTAGTTGAAGATGTAGATGTTTTTGCAATCCGCAACGTCAAGTACGGGCATTCCGTAAATCGGCGTGCCTTCCGCGGTATTTGCGGCAGGGTTCAGAACGTCGTTTGCGCCGATTACTATCGTTGCGTCCGCCGTCTTGAACTCGGGGTTGATGTCGTCCATTTCAAACAAGTCTTCGTAATCGACGTCCGCCTCGCAAAGTAATACGTTCATGTGCCCGGGCATACGTCCCGCAACGGGGTGAATTGCGTATTTCACTTTCGTTCCGTTTGCCGTGAGTTTATCCGCAAGTTGTTTTACAAGGTGCTGTGCCTGCGCGATAGCCATTCCGTATCCGGGAACGATGATGACTTCTTTCGCGTCACGCAAAAGTTTTGCGGGGTTTTCAACCTTTTCAGCGGGTTTTTCTTCCGCCTTGACTTCAACGACTGCGGGCTTTTCTTCTTCCGGCTTTTCAAGCGTTATTTCCGACGGTTTATCCATGTCGGCGATAAACTTTTGAAGGGTATCCTGCGCGTTGCCGAGATACAGGTGAACGCCCTTTTCGCGTGAATACAAGGGGTTGTCAACGCCGGCGTAACCGGGTTTAAGGTCGTAGTTGAAGATGAAGATGTTTTTGCAATCCGCAACGTCAAGTACGGGCATTCCGTAAATCGGCGTGCCTTCCGCGGTATTTGCGGCAGGATTCAGAACGTCGTTTGCGCCGATGACTATCGTTGCGTCCGCCATCTTGAACTCGGGGTTGATATCGTCCATTTCGTACAAATCTTCGTAGTCGACGTCCGCCTCGCAAAGTAATACGTTCATGTGCCCGGGCATACGTCCCGCAACGGGGTGAATTGCATATTTTACTTTCGTGCCGCCCGCGGCGAGCTTATCCGCAAGTTGTTTTACAAGGTGTTGTGCCTGCGCGATAGCCATGCCGTATCCGGGAACGATAATGACTTCTTTCGCGCCGTTAAGGCTTGCAGCGTAGTTGGTTTCGGTCTTGACTTCGACAGGTTTTGCCTCCGTCGTTTCAGCCTTGACTTCCGTCGTGGTTTCAACGGGCTTATCCATATCGGCGATAAACTTTTGCAGGGTTTCCTGTGCGTTGCCGAGATACAGATGCACGCTGTTTTCGCGGGTATAAATGGGGTTATCTACGCCCGCATAGCCGGGTTTTAAGTCGTAGTTGAAGATGAAGATGTTTTTGCAATCCGCAACGTCAAGAACGGGCATTCCGTAAATGGGCGTGCCTTCCGCGGTGTTTGCGGCGGGGTTCAGAACGTCGTTTGCGCCGATAACGATGGTTGCGTCCGCCGTCTTGAACTCGGGATTGATGTCGTCCATTTCAAACAAGTCTTCGTACTCAACGTTGGCTTCGCACAAAAGAACGTTCATATGCCCCGGCATACGTCCAGCGACGGGGTGGATTGCGTATTTTACTTTCGTTCCGTTTGCCGTGAGTTTATCCGCAAGTTGCTTTACAAGGTGTTGCGCCTGCGCAATAGCCATGCCGTATCCAGGAACGATGATGACTTCTTTCGCGTCGTTCAAAGTTGCGGCGTAGTTGATTTCCGTCTTGACAACGGGTTTTTCTTCCGCCTTGACTTCCTTTTTCACTTCGGCGGGTTTCGTTTCCGCCTTGACTTCGACCTTTTCGGGGGCGGTTTTTTGAGCATTGTCGTTGGACGACGTGCCGCCGAGAAGGATTGCGCCGAGTTTTCTGTTCATCGCCTTGCACATGATTTGCGTCAAGAGAAGTCCCGACGCGCCGACGATACCGCCGACCGCAACGAGCAACAAGTCGTTGATTGCAAGACCTGCGATTGCGCCCGCAACGCCCGAAAGGCTGTTAAGCAGCGAAATCGTAATGGGCATATCCGCGCCGCCTACGCGAATCGCGAAAATGTATCCGAAGAATCCCGCAATGACGAACAGCAATGCGATCATAATTCCGCAAAACGCTTTCAGGTCGATACCGAGAGCAATTTTGCCGCTGCCCGAAAGAGCCGCAATCGCCGCAAAGACAACGATAAGCGCAAGCGTCAGGCAAAGGCTGCCGACGGTCATCGCCTGATGTCCTTTGTAAACGACGGGTTTTTGCGGAAGAATCTTGTGAAGTTTGCCGGCTGCGACAAGGCTGCCGATAAGGGTAATCATACCGACCGCAAGCGCAAGAGCCGACGTTGTTGTCGAAAACGCGTCAAAGCCCGTGCCTACGCCGAGCATCGCAAACGCGCCGACGATTGCCGAAGCCGCGCCGCCCAGACCGTTAAGGAGAGCAACCATTTGCGGCATCTGAATCATTTTGACTTTCTTTGCAAGGACAATACCCGCAACCGTGCCGAGCGCAAGACCGATATAGAGCGTCCATACCGCCGCAATGTGGCTTGTGCCGTTGCCGTACACGATAATAAGGATAATCGCAAGGAGCATGCAAATCGCGCTGAAACGATTGCCGATTTTGCTGTAAGCGACCTTGCCCATCATCGCGATGCCCAAAAGCACGCCAAGCGACAATACGATTGCCATTGCAAGGTAAACCCAATCGCGCGCCGATGTGCCCGCGCCTTTTGTGATGACGTCCATGCAGCAGATTACCGCAAGGAGTCCTGCGCCCGCAACTGCCGACGCCGCGTAAATCACGGTTTGACCTTTCGCCTTCTTTTTCGCAATCATGCCGAGCATACGGTCGGTGACCATAAAGCCGCCGACGACGTTGACCATCGCGAGAGCGATTGCAAGTGAACCGAATATCGCGGAAAGCACGATGCCCGCCGTACCGAGTTTGAAAAGCGAGGCACTTGCCGACAACGCGCCAAGCACCGTAACGCCCGACAAAGCGTTCATACCCGACATAAGCGGGGTGTGCAAAAGCGTCGGAACGTTTGAGATAAGTTTGTAACCGACAAGCGTCGCTACGACGAATACGCCAAGAAGAATCAACTGAAAGTAAATTGCTTTTTCAAGGCCGAAGTTGCCCATTGCGAGCGCGCCGGTAATAACAGAGTTTAACGTTGATAACATATTAAATTCCTGCCTGTATCATTATTAAAAATACCCCCTGCCCGAAAGCAGGCAGGGGATTGCCTTTTGTTGATAAAAGTTAATGCCGTGAAGCGGTTTTCGCCATATTCGCCGTTTATGCGGTGGATTTTAACTGTTTAAGCGGCGGATTTTGAATGAGATTTTGACGTTCCTTGCGGCGTTCTGAAAATCCTCAATAACAGATTTCAGCATCGCGTTAATATCAAAATTTACATTCATTAAGCGGCGAGATTTAGATGAAGTTCTGACGTTTCTTTTAAGGTTCCGAGTTTTCCACGTAACATTAAAGGCGTCAAATATATCATCTTTTAAGCGGCGAATTTTGAATGAGATTTTGACGTTTCTTGCGGCGTTCTGAAAATCCTAGTGTACAAGGACGTACACGGATTTTCAGGTTGTCACAAAAACTCAAAATATCGTCAAAAGTCGGCGCTTAAAGTCCCATCGCCTCGCGAGCACCTTTATGTACAATTTCACCGTCAAGCGTTACGAGAATGCTTTGTACGATTTCGTCGTTCATATCGAGTTTAATGCTGCCGTCTTTTGCGAGGAACGCAAGCAGATTGTAGATGTTGTATGCGAAGAGCCAGGTCGAGCTGGTGGGAAGTTGACCGGGGATATTCTTGATACCTTCGATAATGACGTTGTGTTTGATGTCGCGGATACCGGGAGAGGTGATTGCACAGTTGCCGCCCTGGTCGATGGAAATATCGATAATTGCAGAGCCGGGCTTCATGGAAGCGACCATTTCATCGGTAAGGAGCGTGGGAGCGAGTTGTCCTTGAAGGAGTGCCGAGCAGAAGATAATGTCGGCGTTTTTGACTGCGTCGGCAAGTGCCGCGCGTTCTTTTTCAAGCCATTCTTCGGGAAGACGTTTTGCATATTCGACAACGCCTACGCGACGTACCGCGATTTCTTCGGGAACACCGGTCGGGACGATTTTCGCGCCGAGCGACATTGCCTGTTCGTTTGCGGAAGGACGGATATCGGCAGAATATACTTTCGCGCCGAGACCTTTTGCGGTTGCGACTGCACGAAGACCTGCAACGCCGGTACCGATGACGAGAACGTTTGCGGGTTGGATAACGCCGACTGCCGAGCCGATCAAAGGCATGAATTTGGAGATGTCGTTTGCGCCCATGAGCATGCCCTTGTAGCCTGCACAGGTGCTCATCGAGGACAAAGCGTCCATGGATTGTGCGCGGGAGATACGAGGTACGCCGTCAAGGGTAAGGCCGATAACGCCAGCCGCCGCCATATCTTTGACCATCTTGTGGTTTACGGGAGACGCGGGGTGAATGAACGTGATAATATATTGACCTTTGTGCATCATCTCGATTTCGTGTTTGCCCTTTGCTTCGTTGAAGAGAGGTTCCTTAACTTTCAGGATAACGTCGGATTTTGCAAAAATTTCTTCGCAATCTTCAATAATGGTTGCGCCTGCGGCAAGATAATCCTTGTCATGGTAGTGCGAGCCTTCGCCTGCGCCTTTTTCAAAAAGAACGGTCATACCTGCGGCGACCATTTTCTTTACGGTGTCGGGGATTGCAGCAACACGCGCTTCGTCGTGCATAATTTCCTTGGGGATACCAACTATCATTATTATTTCTCCTTAATTTTCGGCTTTCGCCCTTATTTTATAATTTCGCGCTTTCGCGCATATTTTACTTTTCTTTTTTCGCCTTTATGGGGACGCTGTATTCGTTCTTCGGGCTGCTTAAAACGATGCTCGTCTGCGTCTTTGAAACGCCGGGGATACTCTTGATTTCGTTCAGCACGCTTTCAAGCGTTTTCGTATTGTCGGTGACGACTTTCAAAAAGTAATCGAATTCCCCCGCGATATACAAACATTCCGCAATGTGGCGATTGTCCTTGCCCGCGGCGACGAAACCGTCGTTGAACTTCGGATGGTCGATTGCGACGCTTATAAGCGCGGTGACGTCTTTGCCGAGTTTTTCGGGGACGATAATCGCGGCGTAGCCTTTGATAACGCCCGAGTTTTCAAGTTTTTTGATGCGTTCGATAACGGTGGACGTGGACAGCTTGACCTTCTCGGCGATTTCGGACGAATTCGCACGAGCGTTTTTCATAAGACACTGCAAAATTTTTACGTCGGTGTTATCCACGGTTATCTCCTTTTTCCTTACTATTCGATTTTAACATACGTTATATGCGGTGTAAACGAAATTATTGATTTTTTTCCGAATTTTTTACGGAAAAGCGTTCTTGTAACAAAATTTTTTTCGGAAAACCCCAAATATAACAAAAAATTTCAATATCATTCAAAATATTACGATACAACGTCGCGGGCGCACGAAAAAACGGCCGTCGCCGACCGTTTCGTTTTCTTTATTTGCCGCGCACGGCGTATCTGTCCAGCCTTGTTCTGACTATATAATTATCGCGGTTTATCGCCTGCGCTATACGATCTTTGTGTTTCGTCGGATCGTTCAGAACCACAGTGAACGAGAAACGGGAATAATCCTTGGCTTTTTTCAGGACGGCGGCGTATTCAAGGGCGATATTCATCGCGCTTTTTTGCATATCGGGATCGCGCTGCATGTACGTTTCCAGACTGTCCTTTTCGTGCAACAGGAAAAGGATTTTCCCTTTCAGTCTTTCGACGGTGTGATAAGCGTTTTTCGCGCGGAATTCGTCAAAGTCGGAAACGCCCGCCGCGATAAATCCCGACAGCGCAACGAGAAAATACGCCGAAAAGCCCCATATAAAAATGACAAGCGCCCATTTTGCGCCCTTTTTCATCGGTTTTTTCACTCTTTCTTTTTTGTCCATAATTTATCCACCCAAAACTATTCCTATATAAATAATTTACTATATAAAACGCAGGTTTGTAAACACGTATTTTTCGGCGGAAAAATGTTTTTGGGATTTTTTTTCATTTATTATCAAAAACTATTGACATCGTCGATTTTTGTGCTATGATATATATCGTCAGGCGATATACATAAGGAGGCGAAATAAAATGGCAATAAGCGCCGATATGCTGCGCGGTCACACCGAAACGATAATTCTTGCACAGCTTATCAAAAACGACAGTTACGGCTATGAAATAAGCAAGGCGATCGAAGACCTTAGCCACGGCGAACTTGTTCTTAAAGACGCCACCCTTTACACTGCCTTCCGCCGTATGGAACACGACGGGTTTATCGAAAGTTATTGGGGCGAAAGCGACGCCGGCGCAAGGCGCAGATATTACCGCATCACCGAAAAAGGCCGCGCCTTTTACGACTTCAACAAAACCAACTGGTTTGACGCCATAAAAATAATGAAAGACTTAATTAACGGAGGAACAAAATAATATGTTAATCGACCGCTTCAAAAAGTATCTCGAACAACAATTCCGCGCTATCTCTCCCACAAAAGAGGCAATGGAATACCGCGAAGAAGTTTTGCAAAACCTTCTCGACCGCGCGCAGGAATACAAGATAAAAGGTATGACGGACGAAAACGCCATCTACGACCTGTGCATCGACAGTCTCGGAAACTTCAAAGACACGCTCGTCGATTTTGAAAACCGTCTGGACAACGTAAAGCGCGCAGTGCCCCGCATCGGCGCAAGAGTGCTCACCGGCATCGCAATCGCGCTGTTTGTCGTGATCGGATATCTTTCGATCAGTTTCGCAACCCGCGCATGGGACAAAACCTGGCTCATTCTTGTGGGCGGCGCGTTTATGGGCGTTATCGCAGGCGCGATTTTCGGTATTATCTTTCTTGCGAAAAAGAAAAGACACCTTGCAATCCGCGGTCTGTCGCACGTCATCATCGCGCTTACGTTCACGTTTATTTTCCTTATTCTGCAAATACTCGTGCACTTCAAGTACAGCTGGATGACCTTCCTTGTAATGGTGGTCGCAATGCTTATCACAGACACCGCCGAGGCGTATTCTTACAACAGTAAATCAAGGCTTTTCGACCTGCTTGCAACCGTTGAAGTAACCGCCGTTATGGTGTACGTGATGCTGGGCGTGGCGCACGTTATCCCGTGGCATCCGTCGTGGCTTCTTCCCGTCGGCGCAGCCCTTCTCGACGTCGTTATCCTTATCGCATCTCTTGTGAGTTATTCAAAGAAAAAGGATAAGGCAGCAGCCGAAAAGAAAGCGCGCATCGACGAAGCGTACTACACAATGTGGAACGACGAAAACAAATAACAATCTTTATATCGTAAAAACGATACGATAAAATACTGATTTTGATACTATGAGCAAAACTATAAAAGCCGAAATGTGGGATAAGATGCAATATCTTTTCCGAAACTATTACGACCGTATGGTGCACGCAACCCTGACTTTCGACGGGCTCTTAGACGCCGACGCGCTTAAAAACGTGCTGGTCATAATGTGCGAAAAAGCCCCCGTGATTCACAGTAGTTTTCACGAAAATCCCGTCAATCCTTACTGGAAGGTGGAGCCTTACACCGTCAACGATATTCTGACAATAAAAGACAGCGACGACCCCGAAAAAGAAGCGTACGATTTCCTGTGTCAGAGTATCCCCGTTTCAAGCAACGTACAGTTTAAGGTGATTGTCCTGAACAAGGACGGAAAATCGACTTTCGCGATGATCGTTAACCATATGTGCTTTGACGGCGGCGACTTCAAATACTTTTTGAAAAAGCTTGCAAAAAACTATAACGCGATTTTGAACGGCGAAAACCCCACCGACCTTAAACAAGGCACGAGAAGCGCGGAACAAGTTTATACGAAACTCGACGCAACCGACAAAAAGGTTGCGAAAGGTCTTTACAAAAACATCAGCGCGGCGAAAGACAAACACGTATTCCCGCTGACCGAACCCCGTCCCGACGACCACACGATGATCAACATCAGAAAAATCGACCGCGACACTTTCCTTAATATGAAAAACGCGGGAAAACGTCTGGGCGTTACCGTCAACGATATGCTGCTTGCGGCGTACGTTCGCGCACTTTACGATATTTCGGGCATGCGCGACGACGAAACCCTTTCCATCCCCTGCATGGTCGATTTGCGCCGTCATATCGAAGGCGGCGACGAAGCCGGCGGGCTTGCGAATCACACGGGATTTATGCTTTGCACGGTGCATAACAAGGGCGAAACAATCAACGACACGCTTATCAACGTCATGCGCTCCACAAAGAAAAGCAAGCGCGACAAATATATGGGGCTTTACAGCCTGCCGCTTCTGAAACTCGCCTATACCATACTGCCCTTTTCGATTTCGGAAATCGCAATCAAAATCGGGTACGACAACCCGCTTATCGGTATGAGCAACATCGGGCTTCTTCCCGTCGATAAACTGACTTTCGGCAATGCGAAACCCGTTGACGGATTTATGACGGGCGCGGTCAAGTACAAACCCTTTATGCAGCTTGCGCTCACAACATTGAACGACGTCGTAACGATGACGATTGCAATCCGCGGCAACGACGACGACAAAAAAGTCGTTGAAAAATTCTTTGACCTTATCGTGGAAAACGTGAAAGAATTCGACCGCATCAACGCAAGATAATTTCCTTCCCCCTTATATATTAAGAAACGCCCCGATTTTTCGGGGCGCTTCTTTTTTCTTCGTTTATTTTGCAAGGCGTTTTATCGCCTCTTTCGCGCTGTCAAGGAAGTCCGCGTCAAGTGACTCGACCTTGCCTTCGTCGCAGGCTTTCGCGATGTTTTTGTCAAACGGGATTCGTCCGAGAACTTTCAGGTCGAATTCGGTTGCGACTTCGTCAACCTTGCTGTCGCCGAAAATCGAAAACTCTTTGCCGCAGTCCGGGCATTTGACGTAACTCATATTTTCAACGACGCCCAGCACGGGTATATTCATCATATTTGCCATCTTCACGGCTTTGCCGACAATCATCGACACGAGTTCCTGCGGGCTTGTCACGACGATGATACCGTCAACGTTCAGGCTTTGAAAAACCGTAAGCGGCACGTCGCCCGTTCCCGGGGGCATATCGACGTACATAAAGTCCACGTCGCCCCAGACGCAATCCGTCCAGAACTGTTTCACCATACCCGCGATGACGGGACCGCGCCATACGACGGGATCGTTATTGTGTTCCAGCAAAAGGTTTGCCGACATAATTTCGATGCCGCCTTTCGATTTCACGGGATAAAAGAAACTGCCGTCGCTGTCGATGGGACCGTCCACGTTAAACATGCGCGGAATCGACGGACCGGTAATATCAGCGTCCAAAATCGCCGTCTTAAACCCTTGTTTTGCCGTAATCGACGCCATAAGCCCCGTTACGAGAGATTTGCCCACGCCGCCTTTTCCCGACACGATGCCGATAACGTGTTTGACCTTCGACAATGCGTTTACGGGGACGGTAAAGTCGGTTTTTTCGCTGCAACTTCCGTGGCTTTCGCAGGAGCTGCAATCGTGCGTACATTCACTCATAAATTCACTTCCTGTTTTCAATATTATTTATCAAAAATTCGATTCCGATTTTCAAATCGTCATAAGTATCGTCAAAATTGCCGGTGTAATACGGATCCGCGACGTCGCGGGTTTGCCCTGC
>ULIZ01002920.1_pt1 | contig 10321 bp, 12 predicted proteins | sample 1950601 | NCBI WGS metagenome assembly ULIZ01 (sample SAMEA4835456, study PRJEB28245) | human gut metagenome | biome: gut microbiome; material: fecal sample | place: Denmark | collected 2008 | reverse complement strand
ACGAGGTAGTGGCTCCAGCTCAAAACGAACTTGTGGGGCTCCGCAGGGGCGATCTGAATTTGGTCAACACTGTTTACCAAATTCGTTTTGCCGGTTTCTTTGTCCGATTTGGTCAACACCGTTGACCGAATTGCCTGCGGCGCATATACCGAATAGAATTTTCGAGCGCTTTTAAGTGTCTCGAGAGACCAACCACTACCGAATTTATCGGTCAGTTTCTGCGAAAGAATTGGAAGCACTTGTTTTCCATACGCAGCCCTGGCCTTTCCCTCCTGTTCATCCTCCACAATATAGCGGCCGATTTCGTACTTGGTGTACACCTCGGCGATGTTCACAGCCGTAGCCACCCTCTTTCTGGACTCCTCGATAAGGGCCGAGATTCTTTCAAACAGGGCGTCTACATTGACGTTTGCGATATCTTTTGTTTCCATAACGTTCATATATTTTACACAAATTTAGCAAATTATACCGTTCCGGCCAGATACATCAGCGTCGCGCCCGCGCGGCGGGCTATCCTTGTATGATGGACTACTATGTCAGATTGCACGCAAGATAAGGAAACACCGTATGCGGAACTGCACGTACGGTAGTGTGAGAGGTCGGAAAACGAAAGTAGGAAGAAAACTACTTCGTTTTCCTCCTACTCGATTAAATATAAACAATAATGTTACCTGCTTATCTTGCCACTTAACATCTTTATGAAATAACCGCCGACAACGGATCTTGCCTGGAATCCTACATGTTTCGTGCTGTCCGGGAATATCCAGTCTGACATCGGAATCCTATCTGTTGTTTCATTTTCGAAAGAGCAAGGTGAAATTCATTACTTCCGATCAGATGATCGCGACACTCGATCAGGACCTCAATTTGATTGCTCCCGGCAAGATAGGACAAGCTCGCGTAACATTGAATTATAGATATGGAAATGGCCTGCTGAGTACCAGTTTTATGGTTACTGTAAAAAAGAATCTTAAAGACTAAGAAACTGTTCGGCATACAAGGGTCAGGTAGAAAAGGAAAACAGGATTTTTTCTTCTTATATTTATGGTTTTAAGCAAAAATATAAGAAATATTGCCGCACCTTAAGGATATGGACAACAAGAAATTCAGACTCTGGAATCGTATCACAGCGGCCGCAGTCTTTGTCATTGCCGCCTTCTCCATACCAGATTTTTCCGTACTAATCTTTTTCCAGGGAAGAGATGGCGCCTGAGGCCAATTCTTGGTTTACGGGTGAAAATGTATTGCTCTCATAAGAATATGTGACCAGACCGCTGGCCGTGGCAACCCAGATAAGCCCCTTGTTGTCTTCGACTATGTCGTAAGTCGTGTTGCTGGTCAGGATCCAGATGTTTTTCTTGGAGTCTTCTAAGAAACCCGTCACGCTTGAATGTTTGGAAACGCGCGGTTCGGGAATGAAACCTCCGGTCTCCCTGGAATATTAGCTCGATCCCCATTCCGTACCGACATACATCAAGGAATCATTGTACACGGACATTGCGCTTATCATTGATGCATATTGGTAGAATTGTTCAAGTTCTTCATTTTCAGGATTGTATAATAAGAATCCCTGTCCTGCTGTCCCGATGAAAATTTTGTTGCATACTTTGGAAATGATGGTCGCTTTCGAGCAGACTGAGACTGCCCATTTTGTTTCGACGTTGAATTTTTCGGGCAGGCCGTTTTCCGTGTTGAATATGAATACGCCCCTCCGGTGCCCAGCCGGAGCTTGCCTCGGTTGTCCGGATAAATGGTGTATATGGTTCTGCCGTCGGCGATGTCGTAGTGCTTGAAGTGGTGTCCGTCGAATCTGTCGAGCCCGTTTTCAGAGCCGATCCAGATGAATCCGGCCTCATCTTGGGAAATGCAGTTGACGGATCGCGATGAGAGCCCGTCGGCCGCTCTGTAGTAGGAGTCATAGGGTAATTTTTCGGCATAAAACGTGGCGGCGAGGCCTATGGACAGATATAGCATAAGCAGGGCTATTCTTTTCATCATTTTTCAATTTGACTGCAATTTAGGAATTCTTGCCAAAACTAAGAAATTTTTCCGGAAGTCATTGAAAATTAAAAAATTATTCCTATATTTGCGGCTCGCAAAGTATGCGAAAATACGATAAAGTATTAATAAACAATTAATTATCAAACCAATGCCTGGATTAATTGGAAAGAAAATCGGAATGATATCCGTTTTCGGTGCTGATGGAAAAAATATTCCATGCACCGTTGTTGAGGCTGGTCCGTGTGTTGTTACGCAGGTCCGTACGGTAGAAAACGATGGTTATGCCGCCGTGCAGCTTGCCTATGACGAAACCACAGAAAAGCACGCCAGCGCCCCTCTCAAAGGGCATTTTGCAAAGGCAGGAACCACTCCTCACCGCAAGCTTGCAGAGTTCACTGCAAACTTCAAGGGAGAGCTTAAATTAGGCGACGTTGTTTCAGTTGCTGACATCTTCGAAGGTGTTGAATACTGCAATGTTGTCGGTACTTCTAAAGGAAAAGGATTCCAGGGAGTCGTTAAACGTCACGGCTTCGCCGGTGTCGGTGGTGCTACCCACGGTCAGCACAACAGACTTCGTCACCCTGGTTCTATGGGCGCATCATCTTGGCCTTCACGCGTATTCCCAGGAATGAGAATGGCAGGCCACATGGGCAATGAAAGGGTAAAGGTGTTCAACCTTCAGGTTGTCAAAGTGATTCCTGAGAACAACCTTCTCGTATTGAAAGGCTCTGTACCTGGAGCCAAAGGATCTTATCTAATGTTGGAGGCTTAATTATGGAATTGTCAGTTTTGAAGATTGACGGATCAGAGTCCGGAAAGAAGGTCGTCCTTGATGAGAAAGTATTCGGTGTGACTCCGAATGATCACGCTATCTACCTCGATGTTATCCAGTACCTCGCTCACCAGCGTCAGGGAACTGCGAGAACAAAGGACAGAAGCGAAGTCTCATACAGTACCAAGAAACAGGGCCGTCAGAAAGGTGGCGGTGGAGCTCGTCATGGTTCATTGAAGTCAAACATCTACGTAGGCGGTGGTCGTGCACACGGTCCTAAGCCACGTTGCTATGACATGAAGTTGAACAAGAAAGTTAAGCAGCTCGCGAGAGTTTCTGCACTTTCATACAAGGCACAGGAGAACAAGATCGTCCTCGTCGAGCCTTTCGCAATGGAAGCTCCTAAGACAAAAGAGTTCCTCAACATTCTCTCAGCTATCAAGGCTGGAGACAGAAAAGTTCTCTTTGTTCTTCCTGAGAATTCTGCCAACATTTACCTTTCATCACGCAACCTTGAGCAGGTAAAGGTTATCTCTGTAAACGAGATTAACACTTACACTATCATGAACGCACATTCAATGGTTCTCGTTGACGGTGTTCAGGATATCCTCGCCTCTAGAGTAGCACGCTAAAAAGATTGAGAGATGGGAATTATCATTAAGCCAATAGTAACAGAAAAATTGACGGCTCAGGGCGAAAAGTTGAACCGTTACGGATTCATTGTAGCTCGTGATGCCAACAAGATCCAGATCAAAGCTGCCGTAGAGCAGATGTATAATGTATCTGTTGCATCAGTAAATACATTGAACTACCACGGGAAAAGAAAGTCCCGTTATGCAAAGACCGTGCTCAGAGGCCGTATGAATCACTTCAAGAAGGCATACGTTACTCTCGCCGGTGAAGACAAGATTGATTTCTATAGTAATATTTAAGGGATAAGGCAATGGCAACAAGAAAATTTAAACCGGTTACTCCTGGTCAAAGGAACAAGGTAATCAGCGCTTTTGACGATATCACCGCCAAGAAGCCGCAGAAATCATTGCTTGAACCTCTTAAGCGTACAGGCGGTCGTAACAATACAGGTCAGATGACAATGCGCTACATCGGTGGCGGTCACAAGAAAATGTATCGTGTTATCGACTTCCATCGTGCTAAGGATGCATGCAAGGCAACAGTTCTTACTATAGAATATGATCCAAACCGTAGCGCACGTATCGCGCTCGTTCAGTACGAGGATGGTGAGAAGAGATATATCATCGCACCTAACGGACTGAAGGTTGGTCAGATCGTTGAATCAGGTTCAGGCGTTGCTCCTGAGCTTGGAAATACTCTTCCTCTTGGGGAAATTCCAGTCGGTACTCTCGTACACAACATCGAGCTTCGTCCTGGACAGGGTGGTGCTATGGCACGTTCTGCTGGTACTTATGCTCAGCTTGCTGCTCGTGAGGGGAATCATGTTGTCCTCCGCCTGCCTTCAGGTGAGACAAGAATGGTTCTCGTAACCTGCCGTGCTACTGTCGGTGTAGTATCGAACCCAGAACACAATCTGGAGTCTTATGGAAAGGCAGGTCGCAGCAGATGGCTCGGCAGACGTCCTCGTAACCGTGGTGTCGTTATGAACCCGGTAGATCACCCTATGGGTGGTGGTGAAGGTCGTGCTTCCGGTGGACATCCAAGGTCTCGTAAGGGACTTCCTGCAAAGGGCTACAAGACACGTAATCCTAAGGCTACTTCAAACAAGTTCATCATTGAAAGAAGAAAGAAATAACAGGAATTAAACTTAAGAGATTATGAGTCGTTCATTAAGAAAAGGTCCATATATCCAGGAAGCTCTGGAAAAAAGAATTCTTGCCATGAATGAAGGTGGCAAGAAGAAAGAGGTCGTGAAGACCTGGTCACGCGCAAGCATGATCTCTCCTGACTTCGTTGGTCATACTATCGCGGTTCATAACGGGAACAAGTTCATTCCTGTATATGTAACTGAGAATATGGTTGGCCACAAACTTGGAGAGTTCGCACCTACTAGGACTTTCAGAGGCCATGCAGGTAACAACAAGAAGTAAAATCGCTTAATTGATCAGAAATTATGGGAAAAAGAAAAAGAGAAATGGCCGAAAGACTGAAAGAGATTAAGCGGCAGACAGCGATTGCGAAGGTTAAGAACGTTCCTTCTTCTCCTCGCAAGATGCGTCTCGTTGCCGACACTGTAAGAGGTGTTGAAGTCAACCATGCGCTTGATCTTCTCAAGTTCTCCAAGAAAGCTCCTTCTAAAGTGCTTGAGACTCTTCTCCGCAGTGCTATCGCTAACTGGGAGGCCAAAAATCAGGATAAAACAAGTGAACTGGATAACGGTAATGTCATCGTTAAGACCATCATGGTCGATGAGGGCAGAACACTTAAGAGAATCCGTCCTTGCCCACAGGGTAGAGCCGGCAGAATCCGCAAGCGTTCAAACCACGTTACTATTATCCTTGATGTTAAGAAACCAGCAACAGTGGAGGAGAATAAATAATTATGGGACAGAAAACTAATCCTATCAGCAACAGAATCGGTATCACCCGTGGTTGGGTCTCTAACTGGTGTGGTGGTAATTACGCTGAGAAAATCGCGGAAGATTACAAAATCCGTAAATATCTCGTAAACCGTCTTGCAACTGCAAGCATCTCCAAGATTGTCATCGAGAGAACTCTCAAGCTTATCACTGTGACTATTCAGGCCGCTAGACCTGGTGTCATCATCGGTAAGGGTGGAAGCGCTGTTGACAAACTCAAGGAAGAACTCAAGAAGGTTACAAACAAAGAGGTTCAGATCAACATCTTCGAGGTCAGAAGACCAGAGGTTGACGCTAACATCGTAGCAGACAGCATCGCCCGTCAGATCGAGGGACGTGTTTCATACAGAAGAGCTATCAAGATGGCTGTTAGTTCTGCTATGCGTGTAGGCGCAGAGGGTATCAAGGTTCAGATCAGCGGTCGTGTTGGCGGCGCTGAGATGGCAAGAAGCGAAATGTTCAAGGAAGGACGTACTCCTCTCCATACATTCCGTGCTGATATCGACTACGCTCTCGCTGTAGCAAATACCAAAGTTGGTGCCCTCGGTATCAAGGTTTGGATCTGCAATGGTGAAGTTTACGGCAAGAAGGATCTTTCACCTAACGCAGGCCTTGCTTCAGCACAGGCTCAGGGTCAGGGACTGGGACGTCAGTCTCGTGGTGACCGTGGTCCTCGTCGTGGCGGAAGAGGTCGTGGCGACAAGAAAGAGAACAAGAACTAGTTTTTGTCTTGTACCAGATATTAATCCCGACAGGTTTTCCTGCCGGGATTTTTTACTTAACGGATTCTCCGGAGGTCAGGTCTTTGCTAATCACGGAATTATTCACTACTTTTACGGCTTGAAGCCGTGGGGCGTGAATACTGCCGTAGCGGAATGTAATACAGATAAATTATTATTGTTATGAAGAAATATCTTATCGGCTCGCTGATGGCCGTAGCGGCGGTAGCCTGCACATCAGTTTCTGACAAAACTACTCTTCAGGGAAAGTTCTCAGGTGCAGACGTTCCGGAGGAGATCAGCATTGTCATCCCTGATGTCATTGACACTACGGTAGCATTGAAAAATGCGGCTTTCAAGATTGAAATCCCTGTTGAGAAAGCTTCTCTTGGCCATATTATGGCAGGACACGCACGCGGATCGTTCATTTCAGACGGAACAGCATTGACAGTGTCACTCGCTGACGGCGCTCTGGAAATCAAATCGGCGAAGCCTGCAGTATCATTGACAGAGAAACTGAATTCGTTCGACTCTGAGGCTCAGGCGATGGTGGCTGAGTACAGGACAGGTATGGCGGCAATCGCTGACAGTACCGGCCTTTCTGCAGACCAGATCGACAGCCTTCAGGAAGAGTTCTACAATACCTTCTTCGGAAAATTCAAGAAGCTCAACAACGATGTCATTGACGCCAATAAGGACAACATCCTTTCATTGTACGCTCTCCAGAACGTGTATAGCGAGATGTCTGACGATACACTTGAGGCAGTTCTCACTTCTATCGATTCAAATGTCGTAGAGAAGAACGATGTAGCAAAGGCTATGCTCGGCGGCGTTACCGCAAGAAAGAATACTGCTGAGGGAATGAAGTTTACAGACTTCTCTGTAATGCAGCCGGACGGTAAGGAAGCCAAGCTTTCTGACTATGTAGGCAACGGCAAATATGTTCTCGTTGACTTCTGGGCTTCATGGTGCCGTCCTTGCAAGCATGAGATTCCTAACGTGAAGGCTGTCTATGACAAGTATCACGGAAAAGATTTCGACGTGCTCAGCGTGGCCGTTTGGGAGAAAACTGCAAAGGAGAGCCTCGATACGGCTAAGGCTTATGGTGTGAACTGGAATCAGATTGTAGATGCGAAGAACGTCCCTACGGATATTTACGGTATCATGGGTATTCCTCACATCATTCTCTTCGGCCCTGACGGAACTATCATCAAGAGAGGTCTCTATGGCGAGTCAATCGAGGAAGAGGTCTCCAAGTATGTAAAATAGGCTCTGCTCAGACATTGACAGTAAGGGAAAAAATAGCATTGTTTCCACATTCCCCCGGAGTTTACAGGTATTATAACTCCGAGGGGATTGTCATATATGTAGGCAAGGCGAAGGACCTCCACAAGCGCGTGGCGCAGTATTTTGTGCCCCCTGAGAGGCTCAATGCCAAGACGCGGATACTTGTCTCCAAGATAGCGGATGCGCAGTATTCCGTGGTCGATACTGAGGCTGACGCCCTTTTGCTCGAGAACAATCTCATCAAGCAGTACAAGCCGAAGTACAATATCTTGCTCAAGGACTCCAAGACCTATCCGTGGATATGCGTCACAGGGGACGAGTTCCCGAAAGTCTATCTCACCAGGAGGATTGTGAAGGGAAACAGGTATTTCGGGCCGTACAGTTCGGTCATGCATGCCAGAAACCTTCTGGAATTCTTCTCGGAGAACTATCAGATACGCTCCTGCAACCATAAAATCACCTCCGATGCGATAATGCGCGGAAAATTCCGCCCCTGCCTGGACTTCCACATAGGGCGTTGCGCGGGCTGTTGTGTCGGGAAAATATCAATGAAAGACTATAATGCCGAGATTGAAGAAATTGTCAGCCTCCTGAAGGGAGGTGCCAATGAAATCATACAGCATTATAAGCATCTGATGACCGAGGCGGCCGAGAATCTTGATTTCGAACAGGCGCAGACCTATAAGCTTAAGGTAGAGTCGCTCCAGAAGCATTATTCAAAGTCCGTAATCACCTCTGCTTCAGATACAAACGTAGATGTATTCTCTCTTGTCATTGATGTCAATGAAGCTTTCGGCAATTTTATGCGTGTCAGGGGAGGATCCATTATCCAGTCCCTGAACCTTGGATTCAGGATGAACATCGAAGAGGAACCGCCTTCTGTCCTGAGCGAATTCGTAGCTGAAATCGAGTCCAAGTTCGGAAAGATATCCGGCGAGGTCATTGTGCCTTTCCTGCCTGATGTCGAGATGGATGGTGTCAATTTCAGAATACCTGCAAAGGGAGACAAGCTGGCCATTCTCGAATTGAGCACAAAGAACGCCAAGGAGTTCCAGTTCAATTCTATACGGCAGAAAGAGCATACGGACCCGGACCAGTACCGTGCGATGGTGGTAGAAGAGTTGCGCAAGGCTTTGGGCATGAAGGAGTCGCCGGTCCACATAGAATGTTTCGACAACTCTAACATTCAGGGTACCAATCCGGTAGCTTCTTGCGTGGTTTTCCGCAACGGAGTGCCTTCGAAGAAGGATTACAGAAAGTTCAAGATAAAGACTGTAATCGGTGCCAATGATTATGCTTCCATGAAGGAGGTAGTCAACAGGCGCTATTCCAGAATGTTGCGTGAAGACCCTGATGACCTTCCGCAGTTGATTGTCATTGACGGCGGCAAGGGGCAGCTTGACTTTGCGTATCAGGCTCTGGCGGAGCTTGGCATAACTGACAGGCTCACCGTGGTGGGACTTGCGAAGCGTCTGGAGGAAGTTATCAGGGTGGGGGACCCGTACCCTCTTTTCATTGACAGGAACTCTTCGGCATTGAAAGTTCTCCAGCAGATAAGGGATGAGGCTCACAGATTCGGAATCACTTTCCACAGAAGTCTGCGCAGCAAGAGCCAGGTCGAATCCGCATTGACAAGAATCAAAGGGGTCGGCGAGCAGACTGAAAAGCGCCTGCTCATACATTACGGGAGCGTGCCGAGGATTGCGGCTGCCTCCGTGGAGGACTTGACGGGATTCCTTGGAAAGAGGGAGCTCGCGGAACGAATACATGAACAACTGAATACTAATGACTGACAAAAAGAAGATTGACAGGTTCAATGCCTGGTTCAATGCCTTCATACTTATCGGTATGACGGCAGCGGTAATCATTACCAACGTTTACAAGTTTCAGCAGCCTGGAGCGAGGCATTTCATGCTTGCATTGGCAAGTATAGGTGCATTGACAGGGGTGATGAACTCCGTGCTTTCCGCAAACGGCAATATCTGGACGTTCCTGTTCGGTATCATTGACGTGACTGTCGCATCCTACGTGGCTTTCGACAGCAGCATCCGTCCCGGCAGCGACCCGGTGTGGGGGAATTTCGCTCTTCACGCATTTTATTTCCTGCCGATGCAGTTCGTGGGCTGGTGGCAATGGAGGAAGAGGGGCGCAAGGTCCCAGGTCAAGGTCAAGGCACGTCGTCTGAACGGCAAATTGTGGGCGATTACGACCGTTTTGTTCCTTTGTGGCACTGCTGTCACCTATTTCGTTCTTAATGCGATTGGCGGGGCTGAAACGGCCGTTCGCGGTATCCGCTATATGATTCTGTTCGATGCGTTGGTATTTGTGCTCAATGTCCTCGGTCAGGTGCTGATGTCATTGGCCTTCGTCGAGCAGTGGATTGTCTGGATTCTTGTCAATGTCTTCTCGATTCTGCTGTGGGCCGGAAAGGCTTCTTCATCGCCGGATACCAGCTATACGGTGGTCATGGTAATAAAGTATTCATTCTATTTCCTGAACTCACTCAACGGGTTACGTATATGGCTTAATCTCAGTCGTGAGTCCCGGTGATTAGCGGTTTTGGCGCAAAAATTTCTTTTTTTCGGTTTTTTTTATTTACTTTGTGGAATATTCATGAATTGTGTATTATAAATCATAAACTTAATAAATTATTCGATTATGTCACACGAAGAAATCGTAAAACAGGTGAAAGACGTCATCGTTGATAAGCTTGGCGCAGAAGAGTCAGAAGTAACTGAGACTGCCAACTTCACCAACGACCTCGGTGCTGATTCTCTTGACACAGTTGAGCTTCTTATGGAGTTCGAAAGAGTATTCGGTATCAAGATTCCTGATGAGGACGCTAGCCAGATCGCAACAGTGGCTGACGCTGTAAAGTACGTTGAAGAGAAAGTAGCTAACAAATAATAGCACTTGCAACGCGCAAATAATTAGAGGCTGACTAAGAAATTAGTCAGCCTCTTTTTTAGTTCGTCCAGCACGAACATACTC
>ULIZ01068175.1_pt1 | contig 10328 bp, 7 predicted proteins | sample 1950601 | NCBI WGS metagenome assembly ULIZ01 (sample SAMEA4835456, study PRJEB28245) | human gut metagenome | biome: gut microbiome; material: fecal sample | place: Denmark | collected 2008 | reverse complement strand
ACGCCGCCCGCCATAAGCGTGAAGAAAACCACGAACGCCGCCGCCCATCCGGCCATCAGCCAGCGTGAACGGGGTTTTTGCCACATTGCGGGCCAAGCCGTCAAAACGAGCATCGCCACAATCACAAAGGTCGCCACGGCCGGCCGCCACTGTTCGTCATAGTTGTACCGCCCGAAAAGAATGAGACGCCACTTTTCCGTGACAAACCCCCAGCAGGCGCCGCCCGCGGCGTAGCAAGCTTCAGCGTCCGCGCGAAATACCGCATTCGTCACGCCCCAGCGAAAGAGCACCACCGCCAGAACCGTCAGGAAAAAGCCTGCGACGATCGTAATGCCGGTGGCCGCCTTAGAGTAAAAGAAACGATCCCGCACGTTTTCAAACCAGGTACGCGTGAGATTCGGAGAATAAGTCTGCATGGTCGTTTTCTCCTTATCGCACCGTCCGAGTTACACGGGCATTCAAGGCATTCATCAGGACGCTGATCACCAGATTGATGGTGAGGTACACCGCCATGATGAGGAGAATGACTTCCAGCGCCTGCCCCGTAATGTTGATCGTGGAGTTGCCGATCGCCACCAAGTCCGGGTAGCCGATGACGACGGCGAGCGACGAATTCTTGGTGAGGTTCATATACTGGCTCGCCAAAGGCGGCACCGCAAGTTTCATCGACTGCGGGAAGATGACGTAACTCACCGTCTGCACGCGCGTCATCCCCAACGCCAACCCCGCGTTCCACTGTCCCGGCGGCACGGCAATGACGCCCGCACGCACGATTTCCGCAATGGAAGCCGACGTAAAGAGCGTCAGCCCCAACCACAGAGCCAAAAATTCAGGCGAAAGCGCAGCACCCCCTTCAATCGAAAACCCTTCGATGACAGGCTTACTCCAGCCGCTCAGCCACCCGAAGAGCAGCCACACGACGATCGCCATCGCAAAGCCCCCGAGGACCCCGGTAAGGTTTGCCATCAGGCCCGTCATATTGCGAAGCGCATAAAGCCGGACTAGGAAAAGCGTCAGAATGCCCGCCAAACCCGCAGCCGTCAACGACAAAAGCGCTTGTTTCGGCACCGCCACCTGCAGCCCCGCTTTGGAAAGAAGCGCCCAACCGCTGAGACTGACGGCGTCGGTGCTCATCGGAAGAAGTTCGGTGATGAGAAGGTAAATCGCAAAGAGCTGAATAATGAGCGGGATGTTGCGGTAAAACTCGACGTGCGCCGTTCCCAAAAGCCGCAGGATGGGGTGCGCCGCGAGCCGCATCAACCCCACGATGATTCCCAAGACCGTTGCCGAAATCACGGCAAAAAACGATACCTTGAGCGTATTCAACAGCCCGACGAAAAATGCCCGCGCCACGCTGTCGCTTGAAGTAAACGCAATGCTCGTCTCCCCGATTTCGATGTTGGAGGCGTTTTTCAAGAATTCAAAACCGCTGCGGATATTGCGCTGTTCAAGATTGTCGACAACGTTGCCTGCGAGCCAATAAAGCACGGCAAAGACTACGGCAAGTACCGCGGCCTGCACCAAAAACTGTCGGCGGTGCGCTGCAGCCTGCCGCGCTCGACATGCCGGATCGAGTTCAGGCACAGCAGAAAATTGAGATTGACCGGTCTGCATGAGGTGGTGCTGAAAATGAAATCAAATCAAAGGAGCGCGAATTATAGTTTTTCGGCGTCCGAAAATCGGAAAGCCTGCCCGAGGATAGGTCGGGCAGGCTTTCTTTTGACGTCAGGCTACGACAATCAGCGGATCGGAGGCGCGTAGAGGATGCCCCCCTGCGTCCACAGATTGTTGAGGCCTCGCGGCAAATTCAAAGGCGTCGTGGGTCCGAAATTCTTCGTCCAGCTTTCGCCGTAATTGCCGACCTGCTTGATGATGCGGTACGACCAATCCTTATCCAGGCCCAGAAGCTTCCCTGCATCGTCCCCCGTGCCCACGAGACGCATCACCTGCGGCACCTTCGACGAAGCACGCAATTCATCGACGTTCTGAGACGAAATGCCGTTTTCTTCAGCTTCTACCATCGCGTAGAAAGACCAACGCACGATCTGGAACCATTCGTCATCGCCGCGACGCACGGAGGGCCCCAAGGGTTCCTTCGAAATCGTTTCGGGGAGAATTTCGAAATCCTGCGGGTTGCGCGCACGGGTACGGGCCCCGGCCAAGTCGCTCATGTCCGTCGTGTAAACCTGGCAACGACCGGAAAGGAATGCACTCTGCGTCGCTTCCGTCGTATCGAACATCACGGGCTTAAACTTGATGTTGTTCGCCTTGAAGTAGTCGGCGAGCGCCTGCACGGAGCTCGTGCCGGACTGCAGGCAGACCGTCGCACCGTTTAACTGCTTTGCACTCTTTACGCCCAACTTCTTCGGAACCATGAAGCCCTGACCGTCGTAATAGTTGATCGCGGCAAAGACGGCCCCCATACTGGCGTCACGCGTCAACGTCCACGTCGTATTGCGGGCGAGAACGTCGATTTCGCCCGACTGCAGAGCCGTAAAGCGCTGCGGAGACGACAGCGGCACAAACTTAACCTTCTGAGCGTCACCCAAAACGGCCGCTGCTACGGCGCGACATGTATCCACATCCAAACCGTTCCAATTGCCGCGGCTGTCCGCACCGGCAAAACCGGGCGCTGCGGTATTGACGCCGCAAATCACCTGACCGCGGGCACGAACGGCGTCCAGAACCGGACCGGCTTGTACGCTCAAAGCGGCACTCGCGAGAGCGACGGCGAGACAAACTGACTTCAACTGCATGAGTTTCTCCGCTGTAAAAAGTTCAATCTTCAAAAAGGGAAGGGAAGTCGCCCTGTAAAAAAGACGCCTTCGTTTTTAAGTTGCCCTCAGTTTAACGAGACAACTCAGCAAAACGGGTTGACGAAAGACCGAAAATTAGCCTCTGTCAACCCATCTGAGTACTTCACCTATTAGGCAACGCCGAAAAATCAGGCTTTTTTCTTAGACGTCGTCGTTTTCTTGGCGGTCGTTTTGGCCGTCTTGGGTTCCCGCGCTTCAAATTCGAACCCCACCTTCTTCGTCTTGGGATCCAACACAAGGAACGCCTTGAATTTACGGTGACTGCGGTTAGAAACGAAGTTGGAAAGCAGGGTCGACCTCCCTTCCGTCAGGATTTTCCCGGCTTCTTCGGGGCTCACTTCCTGCTGCAGAATGACGCGTCCAATACGGAAGTCGCACGTTTTCGCGCTCCCCTGCGCGTGTTCGCAGAAGTAGGCGGCCGGTCCCTGCAGTACGCGCCCCGAGCACTTGGGGCATTTACCGATCACCGGGTAATTCGACGTGTCTTCCGTATCGTCTTCCTTGTTGCCGTCACCGAAATCAAATTCAAGCTGCCATTCGGAATTAAGCCTCAACGCCGCCGCAAAGGGGCGCCCCAATTTGCTTGTGAAGCCCGTCAAGGGGCCGATCATGCCCTTACCCAACAACTCTTCCACTTCCGCCACTTCAAAGGTGCGCCCCGCGGGGTGCTTGGGCAGACGGAAATCGCACCCCTTCGTCGTACAGGCAAACCCACGGTAGTTTTCTACAATTTCGCCGCCGCACTTGGGGCAACGGTGGCGAAGGTGCGCAGGATGTTCCACGGGCACCGTGTCGCCCTCGTAGCGTTTGGCGGCTTCCACAATATCCGTCGTCATGCCGCGAATTTCCTTCATGAAGTCGTCGCGAGAGAGACGCCCCTTTTCGATCTGAGCGAGTTTGTATTCCCATTCCCCAGTGAGTTTCGGGTCGGAAAGCGCCGAAATACCGAGACCTTTCAGCAGCGAGAACAACTGCTGCGCCTTCGCCGTCGGCCGCAGGTCACGACCGTCGCGCACCATGTAGGCCTGATCAATGAGGTTTTCGATGATGGCGGCGCGCGTCGCAGGCGTCCCCAGGCCCTTTTCAGCCATGGCGTCCCGGAGCTCATCATCCGCCACGAGTTTTCCCGCGCCTTCCATCGCCGACAAAAGCGTAGCTTCCGTATACCGGGCAGGCGGCCGCGTTTCGAGTTTTTCAACATCTACGCTTTCCGCCGTCGCAGTTTTGGCACCGTTTAACGCCGCGAGGTTTCCCTCCCCCGTGCCGGTCTTACCGTACACCTCGAGCCACCCCGGATTCACCAGAACCTTGCCTTCTGTCTTGAAATGATCCTCGCCCACCGTCGTAATGCGGGTCGTCACATCGTATTCAGCTGCGGGGTAAAAGACCGCCATAAAGCGGCGCACCACGAGGTCGTAGACCTTCCTTTCAGCTTCGCTCATCGTGCCCGCGGGCACGGCAAGCGTCGGAATGATGGCGAAGTGATCACTGATGCCGGCGTTGTTGAAAATGCGCTTATTGGGTTTGACCCAATTGCCCGCGAGAATCTTTTCCGCCGCTTTGCTAAATGACGGCATCTGCGCCACATGCTGCAGCGTTTCCTTCACGGTTGCCGGATAGTCTTCGGGGAGCGCCCGAGAATCCGTTCTCGGGTAAGTGAGCACCTTGTGCTTCTCATAAAGACTCTGCGCCAAGGAAAGCGTCGTCTTTGCCGAAAACCCAAATTTGTTGTTCGCTTCGCGCTGCAGGCTCGTGAGGTCAAACAACTGCGGTGACAGCTGCGTCGCACGCTTACTCGTTTCTTCCACCGTCCCCATCTTACCGCAGCAGCGGTCGGCCACGGCCTTCGCCGCAGCCTCGTCAAAAATGCGTTCCGCCTTCAAGTCCGGATTCTTCGCGTCCTTTTTGAAGGCCGGGTCAAACCAACGGCCGGCGTAGCTACCTCCCGAAAAACCGAACGCTGCATTGACTTCCCAATAGTCTTTGGGCTTAAATGCACGGATTTCGTTTTCACGCTTTACGACGATAGCGAGCGTCGGCGTCTGCACTCGTCCCACGGTCGTCAGAAAAAAGCCGCCGCCGAGGCTGTTAAAGGCCGTCATAGCGCGCGTTCCGTTGATCCCCACGAGCCAATCAGCTTCCGACCGGGACTTTGCCGCCGCAGCCAAAGACTGCATCTCTTCGTCAGTGCGCAGATGCCCCAGAGCTTCACGGATCGACGCTGCCGTCATCGACTGCAGCCACAGACGCTTAATCGGCTGCTTCGCCTTCGTCGCCTGCATGATGTAACGGAAAATAAGTTCCCCTTCTCGTCCCGCATCACACGCGTTGACGATTTCACCCACGTCCGGACGCTTGATGAGTTTCGCAAGGCTCTTTAATTTATCCGCCGTCCGAGAGATAGGCTTTAAGTCAAACGTCGGCGGCAACACCGGCAGATGCGCAAACGTCCACTTGCCGCGCTTAACTTCGTACTTTTCCGGGCAGGCCAATTCCAAAAGATGCCCCAAAGCGTTGCCGACGATGTAATTGTCGCCTTCGTAGTAGTCGCCGTTCTTTTTGAGGCCGCCGATAACGCGGGCGATGTCCGTCGCAACGGACGGTTTTTCTGCAATGATGAGTGTTTTCATAGTGAACGGCAAATGCCGCTGCCGATAAAAATTTCACCGTCCGACAGGTTCGACGGGCGGCGCAGTCTTTTTTTAGCATAGCGAGTTTTAGGGGCATCTGAAAAGCGCCTTGCGATGACTTTTTGTCTCAGTTCACTGTCAACCCGAAGTCTTTTATGAGATCTTCCAAACTTTCCGTCAGTTTGGCGCCCTGTCGAATCAGCAAGTGATTGCCTTTATAAAGCGGCGAATGAATGGACCCCGGAATCGCCGCAGCGTCCCGCCCCAATTCCGCCGCACGACGCATGATGTCCAAAAGCGGATCCCGGCGCTCGGCTTCCACCACCAAAAGTCCGCGGCACATGGCGGCCAAGAGGTAATCCCGCGCTTCGTATCCGACGTCAGTCGCACTCGTTCCCGGAAAGTGACCGGTCAGAATGAGCCCCGCCTGCTCCGCTTTTTTCCACACCGGAAGGCACAGAGCCGACGGCACACGATCCGGCCCCGCCGTTGCCGCGATGATGACGCCGCCCGGCGTTTGTGACGCAGCCGCCACCCCCGTCAATTCCGCTTCCGTTTCGCCCGCCAGAACCGCCGTAACGCCGTTTTCTGCCAACGCCGCTGCAAAATCCTTCAGATTTCGTCGTCCTTCGGCGTCGGCTTTGGCTGAAATTAAAAGCGTTACCCGGGGGCGCGCCAACGTTTCCCGGCGCCCGCGAACGAAAAGAAGAACGTCGCTCGTACCGGACGCAATGAGTTCCTTGGGGTACAGGGGATCCGTCACAAGTACCACGTCCGCCGTCGGCGTACGGCGCAGCCAGGTGAGTGCTTTTTCGGCAGCGGCTTCGGCTTCATCGGAAAAAAGTTCCGTTGATCCCCGACCAATCCGATCCTTCATCGCCGCTCGCGGCAGTTCAAAAATCGTTTCCGGCAGACCGAAGGCCGCCACCAACTGAACGGCTTCCCGAGCCCGTCCCCGAAAGACAAACGCCAGCCTGAGCCAAGCGAGAAGTTCCTCGTCACTCAGTGTTTCGACCACGCGGGCGGTATCATTAACAGAACTGGTGCTCATTTTTTAGAAAATTTCGGCAATTGCCGTCTGCTGTATCCTATCAGCCTCGCGATTAGAGCGCACCGTTTTTTACTTGTGGAGACTTTTGTGGCCCTGCTGAAGATTGTTCAGTACCCTGATCCGCGGCTTGCCGCGGTCGCTGAACCCGTCACCGAATTCAATGATGATCTGAAGAAACTCGCCGCCGACATGGCCGAAACCATGTACAAAGCCCCGGGCGTGGGCTTGGCGGCGCCTCAGATCGGCAAGCTCATCCGCATGGTGGTGATCGACATCAGCGAAGAAAAAAATCAACTGATGACCTTGGTAAATCCCGTCGTTGAACCCCTCTCGCCGGAAGAAGTGGAATGCGAAGAAGGATGCCTGTCGCTTCCAGGCGTCTACGAAAAGGTGTCGCGCCCCGCACGGGTTCGCGTCACCGCCCAGGATTTAGACGGAAACCCCGTTTCCATCGACTGCAACGAACTCTTGAGTGTTTGCGTGCAGCACGAAACGGATCACTTAAACGGCATCGTGTTCGTGGATCATCTGAGCCGCCTCAAAAAGAGCCGTGCCGTCACGAAACTCGCAAAACTTCGCAAAGAAAAAGCCCGCGAAACCAAGGAAAAGACCGGGGCCTGATTCCCCGATCGTCCAGAAACCGCTCCCCTTCTTTCGGAGCGGTTTCCTTTTCAGAGCCGCGTCTCCCGCGCCGCGTCATAACAGTGACGCACTACGGCATCCGCAATTTTCTTCCAGTGCACTTTCGGAATATCGTGGCCCATACCGGGAATACCCACAAACGTAGAACCCCGTACCGCCGCGGCAATTTCTTTACCGGCTGCCACGGGAAGAAGCGGATCCGCTTCTCCGTGAATGACGAGAGTCGGCACAAAAAGCTGCCGCAGTTTCGCCGTGCGGTTGCCTTCGGCTAAAAGCGCCATCACCTGACGGCGAACGCCTGCCTGAGGGTTTTTCTGTTGCGCCGCCGCTTTGAGAACGGCCGTCACAAAATCGTCGTCATACGTTTCGCCGGGAGTACCGACCGCCTGCATCGTCTTTTTCAGATGTTCCCGGGGATCCGTCTGGGCGTCCGGAGGTGTCAAAATGGCCTTGAGGGCCTTCATCTTTCCTAATCCCGTCCGCGGGTTACCCGAAGCCGTTGAAAGACAGGTGAGCGACAGCGTCCGATGCTGAGCCTTCAACGCCACGCACTGCGCGATCATGCCGCCCAAAGACACCCCGGCGACGTGCGCCCGGCGAATGCCCAGCGTATCCATCAAAAGCAAGACGTCGTCGGCCATGTCGGTCAACGTATAAGGCGCCGTCACCCGACCGCCCAACACGTAGCGCATGATGGAAAAGAAAAGTTCCCGCGACGTTACGAGCCCCTTGCCCGCGGGGCTCGCACCGGCATCCCGGTTGTCCGGCGTCACGACGTAAAGCCCCCGCTGAACCAGCATGTCGATAAAAGGCCGCGGCCACGCAACGGAGGGCGTCCCTAATCCCATCAACAGGATTAAAGGCGGCAGATGCGGATCACCGTAGGTTTTGTAGGAAAGCGAAAGAGCGCCGGACGTACTCATGGGGAAAACTTCTTCAAAAAACGACTATGCCGCCATGATAAAGCCCGTGGAAAGCTGTTTCGCTGCGGGTACAATCTTTTTCTTACTGTTCCCGACGTCCGTTCGTCGTCCGGGATTCACCTTCCGATACGGAGAACACCTTTCCATGCGCATTGCTTTTGCCGGTACCCCGGACTTCGCTGCCGAGGCCTTAAAGGCACTCATCGCAGCGGGGCACACCATCACCCTCGTTTTAACGCAGCCCGACCGCCCGAGCGGCCGCGGCATGAAATTGAAACCCTCCCCCGTCAAGGCCGTCGCTCTTGAACACGGCCTTGTCGTCCTGACGCCCTTGGCGCTTCGGGGCCCCAAGGCGGGCGACGAAGGCGAAGCCGCTTTGAAGGCGCTGGAAGAAAGTGAGAGCGACGTCTTCGTCGTTGCCGCTTACGGATTGATTCTCCCGGAACGGGCGTTAAACGCCGCCCGCGGCGTAGGGGAAGACGGTTCGATCAAGAGCATCAATATTCATGCATCCCTTCTTCCGCGTTGGCGCGGCGCCGCGCCCATCAACCGCGCGATCGAAGCAATGGACAAAGAAACCGGTGTTGATCTCATGAAGATGGACATCGGTCTTGATACGGGCGACGTCATCTGTTCGGCGCCCGTATCAATTACGGAAGACCACGACGCCGCGCGGCTCACCGAAGAACTCACTCAGGTCGGTGCGCGCCTCATCGTAACGGCGCTCGAACACCCTGAGACGCTCACACACAGCCCGCAGCTCGAAAACGGCGTCACCTACGCCAAAAAACTCCTTAAGACAGAAAGTCCCATCGTATGGACGCAGGACGCTCGGCAGGTCGCCGCCCGCATCCGCGCATTTTCGCCTTTTCCCGGTTCCACCGCCGTCCGCAACGGCGAAACCGTCAAGATTTGGTTTGCAAAAGCCGTTGAAGGCTCAGGGCAACCCGGTGAAATTCTCGCTGTGGGCGACGCGGTCGTCATTGCCTGCGGTACGGGTGCCGTCGCCTGCACACGGCTGCAGCGCGCCGGAAAACCCGCGATGGACGCGAAACCCTTCGCTCAAAGTCTGCAGCTCAAAATTGGTGAGGTATTGGTATGAACGGCAACGGCGTCCAACTGCGGCGGTCTTTGAAACTCGCCGCCCGCGCCCGGGAATTGATTGAAGCGGGTGCCACCTTAGAAAAAGCGATTGCCGCAGCCGGTGCCGGCGTCGGCAAAGACGAACGTGCCGCCATGCAGGCCCTCGTTTACAGCGCCGTGAGGCGCATTTTTCTCACCGAGGGACTCATCAAAAAGTTCGCGAAGCGCCCCCCCGTGCCCGCCGTACAGCACCTTCTCGCCTGTGCGCTCTCTGAATTAATGGATCGTCCGGAAAAAAGTTACGCCATCGTGAACGAAACGATTGCAGCCGCCAAAGCCGATCCGGAAACAGCATTCGCCGCAGGCTTTTTAAACGCCTGCCTGCGGCGTTTTACGCGCGACAAAGACGCGCTCCTCGCAAGTCTCATGAAAGACCCCTGCGTCCGGTTTAATGCCCCCCGCTGGTGGATTGAACGGCTGGATCGTACGTTGGGCCGGCAGACCGCAGACGCCGTACTCGCCTTAAACCTCACGCGTCCGCCCCTCACGCTCCGAGTCAACCAGCGCCGGACGACACCCGAAGCTTGGTGCAAAAAAGCGTCGGCGCTGGGGCAGCCCGCCCGGTGCCTCTCGGACAACGCCGTTTGGGTCGCGGAGCCCCTTCCCGTCGAAGTGCTTTACGGGTTTAAAGAGGGACTTGTCAGCGTCCAGGACGCAGGCGCTCAGCTAGCGGCAAACTTTATCGCCCCCCAGGCAGGCGAGCGCATTCTCGATGCCTGCGCGGCTCCTGGCGGCAAGACGGCGCACCTTTTGGAAATGACGGACTGCGACGTCACCGCGCTCGAAATCGACCCCGTGCGCGCCGCCCGCATTCAGGAAAACCTTGAGCGCCTTCACTTGGAAGCGCGCGTCGCATGTGCCGACGCCGCACAAACGGGCACTTGGTGGGACGGCAAACCCTTTGACAAAATTCTTCTTGACGCCCCCTGCACCGCAAGCGGCATCGCACGCCGTCACCCCGACATCGTCTTCTTTCGGGAGCCTCGCGACGTCATCGAGTTGGCAAAACAACAACACAAACTCCTCGAAGCGCTTTGGCCCTGCCTCAAAATTGGCGGAAGACTGCTCTATGTCGTATGCTCGATCTTTGACGAAGAAGGCCGCGGTCAAATCCGTCGCTTCA
>ULIZ01055618.1_pt1 | contig 10346 bp, 6 predicted proteins | sample 1950601 | NCBI WGS metagenome assembly ULIZ01 (sample SAMEA4835456, study PRJEB28245) | human gut metagenome | biome: gut microbiome; material: fecal sample | place: Denmark | collected 2008 | reverse complement strand
GATGTACCAGCGAGGCACATTTGAACATGGACGTGAATTTGTGCCGGTTGCCAGAAGAAAGTATAATTATGCCGAAATTCCCTGTGCCCCTTGCAGGCGTTATGCGGCATCTGTTCTCGACGGACCGTGCAATTATTCAGTCAAAGCAACCGGAAAGACAGTTTATCAGCATGAAAAACATGCATTCTAAGAACTGTTGGCATTTCATATCGGATAAAGAAAATCCCCTGCGAATCAGCGGAATATGATTCGGGTAAAAGTTCTATCTTTTTCACAACTGCCTGTGAAAATCAGCAGAGAATAAGTGAAAGAACAAAGAGGACTCCAAGAAAAATCACATTGTAGAGGGTGAAAATCCCAAGAAACCGTCTTGTATCGCTTCCATTACTATTGGCATAGAATTTAAAGGAAATAAGGCTTGCCAGGGAAGCAATAAGAGTACCAAGGCCGCCGAGATTTACCCCTATCAGCAGGGCAGAATAATCATCGGTGAAGCCGGAAAGCAGGATGGCAGCAGGCACGTTACTGATAATCTGGCTGGCACCAATACCCATTAGAACTTCATGGTGGACCAAAAGCTTTGAAATCAGTTCGTGTACCAGAGAAATCTGCTTCATATTTCCGATAAAGATGAAGAAGCAAAGAAAGGTAAGCAGCAGGAAATAATCCACATCCTTTAATACGCGGTAATCCAGAAGCAGAAAGCCTGTGAGGACAAGAAGAAACATAATCTGGTAAGGCAGAATATGAAGCACCGTCAGAAGACACAGAAGAAATAGTATCAGATAGGCGGTAAAAAGAATCCGGGGATTTTTACGTGCTTTTACAGCTTCACAAATTACATTGGAAGTATTGGAAGCAGTTACAGTATTTGTAGAATTTGCAGTGTTTGCAGCAGTTGTAGTGGAAACCGTATCCTTTGGGAGAAACAGAATAAAAATCAGCAGAAGGATAGCAGATACAAAAGAGTATGGCAGTATAATCCGGACAAAAGCTCCAATGGATAATCCGGAAATCGTATAGAGATAAAGATTCTGCGGGTTGCCAAGAGGCGTCAGCATGCTGCCGAGATTGGCGGCAATGGTTTCAAGAACGATAACTGGAATCAGAAACTTCTTTTGCTCGGCCATGGACAGAACCAGTATGGTAAACGGTACAAAGGTAATCAGCGCCACATCATTGGTGATAAGCATGCTGAAGAAAAAGCACAGGAAAATGAAAAGTGCCGACAGCATCCGAAGGGAATGCACATGGGTTAAGAGCATGGTTCCAAGCCGGGTAAAAACGCCAATGGAAGAGAATCCCCGTACCACAGCCATCAGGCAGAATAAGAGTGCAAGCACCCGGAAATCAATGTAAGAAATATAATTTTTTGAAGGTGAAACGAAAAAAATGGAAATAACTGCAAGCAGAAAAGCAATGCAGCAGACCGTTTCTTTCTGGAATAATTCTTTTACTTTTGTAAACATGGCTGGCTCCTTTATGAAATCATTTCCCGCGGGGATTTTCCAAACTGCTTCTTATAGGCACGAAGAAAAGTAGAATAATTGTGAAAGCCGCAGGCAAAGCAGGCATCGGTTACGGCAGTGCCGGAGCTGATTAAATCCCTGGCAAAGAGAAGCCGCTTTGTGGAAAGATAATTTCCGATGGTATACCCGGTCTGCTCCTTAAAAGAATGCATCAGATAATAGCGGCTGGTAAAAAAGTGCTCTGCTAAAGAATCCACCGTAATATCTTCCGTCAGATGTTCATTCATATAGGTAAGAACCGACAGAATCTTTTCATTTGCCTGGAAGGAATCTTCATATTGCAGGGTGCCGGATAAGGCAGCCCGGTTTAAGTGAATCATAAATTCTAAGAAAAGCGTATTCTGGTAAATCTCATTGGCAAAGCTGTCTTCGGAAAAAGAGTGGACAAGTTCCATCATGGTATCTAAGAGCCGCCGTTCCTTCATGCCGGATAAATGCAGGACATTGGACGGCATGGCAGCATCCGGAAGGAAACACTGATTTAAGGAAAACATCTTATCGGAGGATGCAACCGCAAAATCCGGGGAGACATAAATAATCATCCGCTCGTAGGGTGTGGTATCATGAATGACCGGGCGGTGGACTTCACCGGCACGGACAAGAACCAGATCCCCCGGGGTAAGCTGGTAGGATTTTCCTTCAATACAATAGGTGACATTGCCGCTTAGGAAAAAGAGCAGTTTATGAAAATCATGATAATGAAAGTCGTAGGCAGACATTTCGTGGTCAGTCAGGTGAAATATCTTGAAATCATGATGAAGATATCCGGTTTTCTCATATTTTTTCATAAAAATCACATCCTATATACAAAATCAGTCTAGGAACAGTATAAAGCACGATTTGCAATAAGGAAAGCATTATTTTACTATCAATTTCAATAAAATGTTGGTATAATAATTGATATATGAAAAAGGACAAGTGCATCAATAGACGGTTGTCCTGTTAGAAATGAAAATATCTGGTGGGTAATTAAGACGAAGAAAGGCGGTAACAATATGAAAAACTTCAGCAACTATACCGATTACAGTACAAAAGAGGATTTGCATTTTGAATCCAAGGCAGTACATGGAGCATTAGGAACGGAACCATTAACCGGCGCAGTCAGCATGCCAATCTTTCAGGCAGCAACCTTCCGTCATCCGGAATTAGGACAGACAACAGGATTTGCCTATAGCCGTCTTGAGAATCCGACCAGACAGGAATTAGAGCGTACTATGGCAATTTTAGAGGGCGGTATCCAGGGATTTGCATTTTCCTCCGGACAGGCTGCGAATATGGCAGTATTTTCCTTATTAAATCCGGGTGAGCATGTAATTCTTTCCGATGATATTTATGGTGGAACTTTTCGTATTATTGGAGATGTATTTGGAAAATATGGAATCGAGCATACTTATGTAGATATGTCTGAATTAGACGAAGTAAAGGCAGCTATCCGCCCGAATACAAAAATGTTCTTCGTTGAGACACCGACCAATCCGATGATGAAGGTGGCAGACATACATGCCATTTCTGAAATCGCAAAATCCATCGGAGCATTAACCGTTGTAGATAATACATTTTTAACACCATATTTCCAGAAACCGTTGCAGTTGGGAGCTGACATTGTAACCCACAGTTCAACAAAATATCTGGGGGGACACAATGACACCATTTCCGGAATCGTCGTGGTAAAGGATAACAAAGAAATCGCAGATAAGATTCACATCCATATCAAATCCCATGGAAGCCAGCTGGCACCGTTAGACAGCTGGCTGGTATTAAGGGGAATCAAGACCCTTGCAGTCCGTATGGACCGTCACAATGAGAATGCCAGGAAGGTTGCAGAGTGGCTTCGTACACAGCCGAAGGTAAAGAAAGTATATTATGTTGGTTTTGAAGACCATAAGGATTACGAAGTAACCTGCCGTCAGACAACAGGATTTGGCGGAATGATTTCCTTTACCGTAGACAGCTATGAGACCGTTAAAAAGATTCTTAAAAATGTAGATATGATTATGTTTGCAGAGAGTCTTGGCGGAACAGAGACTTTAATCACATATCCGACCACACAGACTCATGAGGATACACCGCTTGATGTAAAAGAGAAGCTTGGTATTACAGACTGCTTCCTTCGTATGTCAGTAGGAATTGAAAATGTGGATGATATCATTGCAGATTTAGACCGGGCAATGAATGCTTAAGAAAAATAGAGGAAAGAGAAAGCAAGGAGAAAATAAATGAAATTTACAAAGATGCAGGCATTTGGAAACGATTATGTATATATCGATGCCATTCATCAGCATCTTGACAATCTGCCGGAGCTTGCGAGATTCGTAAGTGACCGGCATTTTGCCATTGGTTCTGACGGAATGGTATTGATTTGTCCGTCCGAAAAAGGGGATTTCCGGATGCGGATGTTTAACCCGGATGGAACAGAGGGCGAGATGTGTGGAAATGCATTGCGCAGCGTAGGAAAATATGTATACGACCACAGACTGACGGATAAGACAGACCTTGTAATTGAAACCTTAGGCGGCATGCAGCATCTGAACTTAACCGTAACGGACGGTCTGGTAAGCAATATCAGAGCAGATATTGGAGCACCGAGAATGTCTGCAAAAGTGATTCCGGTCAACACAAAGCTGGATGAATTTGTAGAGCAGCCGGTACAGGTACTGGATAAGACCTTCCATATTACGGCAGTATCCTGGGGCAACCCGCATTGTGCCATGTATGTAGACAGCGTGGCAGACCTTGATGTAGAAAAATACGGAAAAACCATTGAACATATGACAGAGCTTTTTACCAATAAGACCAATGTAACTTTTGTGGAATTTGTTCGCAGGGATTATGTGAAAATCCGGGAATGGGAAAGAGGAACCGGAGAGACTATCGGATGCGGAACCGGATGCTGTACTGCAGTGGTAGCCGGCGTATTAACCGGACGCTTAGACCGGAAAGTAACGGTAGAGCAGATTGGCGGACCGCTCTATATTGAGTGGGAGGAAGAAAGCGGACATATGTTTATGACCGGACCTTCCCATACGGTATTTGAATCGGAAATTGATGCAAGCCACATTATCGGAACAGCGGAATAATACATTAGGAGAGAAGTATGAAATTAGCAGAAATATGTGAAGAATTGACCTATACCTGCCTGCAGGGAGAGATGGAGAAAGAAATCAGTGATATTATCTATGATTCGAGAAAAGTAGAAAAAGACACTGTATTTGTCTGTATGGTAGGAGCTGTTGTAGACGGACATGACTTTGTTGAAGATGCGGTAAAGAAAGGTGCTGCTGCCCTTGTGGTAGAGCATGCAGTAGAAACTGATATTCCGGAGAACTGTACGGTTCTTCAGGTAGAAGATGCCCGTTATGCCCTGGCAATTATGTCGACTGCTTTCTTTGGACACCCGGACAGAGAGCTTACTACCATTGGACTGACCGGAACCAAAGGAAAGACCACTACTACTTATATGATAAAGAGCGTTTTAGAAGAAGCCGGTAAGAAAGTCGGACTGATTGGAACCATCGGTGCCCTGATCGGCGAGGAGAAGCTTCCGGCAAAGAATACCACACCGGAATCTTATGAATTACATAAGATGTTCCGTGCCATGGTAGATGCCGGCTGTGAATATGTAGTAATGGAAGTATCCTCCCAGGGACTTAAGATGCACCGCGTGGCAGGAATTGTATTTGATTATGGAATCTTTACCAACTTATCACCGGATCATATCGGACCAAATGAGCATGCTAGCTTTGAAGAATATCAGGAATGCAAGAGTCTCTTATTCCGTCAGTGCAAAGAGGGAATCGTAAATGCAGATGATGAGCACGTAGATGGAATTATCAAAAATCATACCTGTAAGCTTCATACCTTCTCCTGTAAGAAAGACGCAGACCTGATGGCGGGAGCTGTTGGATATCTGGATGAAGAGGGACAGATTGGAATGCATTTTACCACTACCGGCTGTATGAATGTTTATGCAGTGGTTCATATTCCGGGAAGCTTTTCAGTATACAATTCACTGGTAACCATGCTGACCTGTCATCTGGCAGGAATTTCCGATGAGGCAATTTTACGTGGACTGGATAAAGTAAAAGTCAGAGGCCGTGTGGAATTAGTTCCGGTTTCCAAAGATTTTACGGTAATTATTGATTATGCCCACAATGAAGTCAGCACAAGAAGTGTGCTTACCACATTAAAAGAGTATCATCCGAAGCGTTTAATCTGTGTCTATGGTGGCGGTGGAAACCGTTCCAAGCTGCGCCGCTATGACATGGGAGAAGTGACAGGAGAACTGGCAGATTTAAGCGTGCTGACCTGTGATAATCCAAGAGATGAAGAAATCCGAGACATCAACAACGATATTAAGATTGGCCTTGCAAAGAGCAACGGAAAATATATCGAAATCGATGACCGCAAAGCAGCCATCAAATATTGTATCGAAAATGCCAAAAAGGGTGATATGATAGTGCTGCTTGGAAAAGGTCATGAAGATTATCAGGAAATTAAAGGTGTAAAATATCATTTTGATGAAAGAGAAGCCATTGCCGAAATCAAAAAAGAGTTAAATTTATAATTCACATATGTGAATTATACTGGAATATAAGAATTGCAATAAGTAACCGGAGTCATTGACTTATAATTGTGCCACCATTATAATAAAGATTATGTATCAGCAAAACAGGTGAAAGCCTGTGACGCAAAGCTATAGGGTCTTTGAAATGACAGCCAGTTGCAAGAAGGAAGCATCCGTGCATTGGCGGAAGCTTCCTTTTTTCGGTTATGCGGGAAATGCGCAAAGTGTGTTTCCTGTAGCCGTACGCAGGTAACGAGGGAAAGGAAACAAATATGCAGAAGTTTGATTATGAAGTATACACAGGAAATGATTTAGGAGCGGTATACTCACCGAAAATGACAAGATTTAAGGTCTGGGCACCAGAGGCAGAATCCGTGAAGCTGAACCTTTATAAACAGGGCGAAGGAGATAATCTCATAGAACAGCATATTATGAAGAAGTCAGCAAACGGTACTTACGTTTTTGAAAAACAGGGAGATTGTAATGGAATCTACTATACCTATACAGTAGTAAATCACGGGGAAGAGCAGGAGGCAGTAGATCCGTATACAAAAGCTGCCGGGGTAAACGGGCAGCGCGGTATGGTTATCAATCTGGCAAAGACAAACCCACAGGGCTTTGAACTGGATGGGTACCGGAATCCGGAGCATATCACAGATGCCATTATCTATGAAGGCAGTGTCAGGGATTTTACGATGGATGAATCCAGCGGCGTATTTCATAATGGAAAGTTCTTAGGCCTGACGGAAGCTAATACTACAAATCATTTTGGAGAAGCAACGGCACTTGATTATATTAGCGGCCTTGGTGTGACACATGTACAGATTCTTCCGGCATTTGATTTTGAGACTGTAGATGAGAAAAATCAGAAAGCACAGTATAACTGGGGATATGATCCGGATAATTATAATGTTCCGGAAGGTTCTTATGCAGTCAGCCCATATGATGGAGCAGTGCGGATTCAGGAAATGAAACAGATGGTGCTGGCTTTGCACAGCAGAGGAATCGGAGTGATTATGGATGTGGTCTTTAATCATACCTATCGAAGGGATGATTCCAACCTTCAGAAGATAGTGCCGGGTTATTATTATAGAAGTGATGAGACCGGATATACCAACGGCTCCGGCTGTGGCAATGAAGTGGCCAGTGACCGTCCGATGGTGCAGAAATTAATCGTAGATTCCCTGATTTACTGGGCAAAGGAATATCATATCGATGGATTTCGCTTTGATTTGATGGGTGTTCTGGATATTGATACGATGAATGTTATTGCAGAGCGGTTAAAAGAAATACGTCCGGATATCTACCTTTACGGAGAAGGCTGGAACGGTGGCCCATCTTCTCTGGCAGAGGAGAAATGTGCATTTAAAGCCAGTGCGAAAAAGATGCCGGGAATCGGCATGTTCAATGATGACATCCGTGATACCATAAAAGGAAGCGTATTCTATGATGATCATCTGGGCTTCGTTAATGGCGGCACCCATCTGGAAAATGCATTGCGCTATGGCATTACAGGAGCAGTCGCACATCCACAGGTAGATTATGATGCCTATGGCAGTAAGCCGTGGGCGAAAGAGCCGGGACAGAGTATTAATTATGTCTCCTGTCATGATAACTATACCCTGTGGGATAAATTATCCGTCTCCTGCCCGGAGGCATCGGAAGAAAAGAAGAAAGCCATGAACCGGTTGTGCGCAGCCATTGTATTTACTTCCCAGGGTGTGCCTTTTATCCAGGCAGGTGAAGAATTCCTCCGCAGCAAACCGCTGCCGGAGAAAAAAGGTTTTGCAGAAAACAGCTATAATATGCCGGATGCGGTAAACAGCATCAAGTGGGATAATATACATGAATATCCGGATATGATAGCATACTATAAGGGCTTGATGGCACTGCGGAAAGCCCATCCGGTATTCCGTATGCAGAGTGAAGCGGAAATGACACAGAATCTCTGCTTCTTATCAGATACACCGGAAAATGTTGTGGCATATCTTTTAAAGGGAAAAGGTGCAGATGATACACCAGAAAACATTTTGGTAATATTCAACGGAAATGATGAAGAGATTTTGTATAATTTGCCGGAAGGAAAATGGAAAATTCTGGTGGATGACAAAACGGCAGGTGCAGACGGCAAAAAAAATATTTCCGAAAAGACCGATGTAGAGCCGTTTTCCGCTCTTGTATTAGAAAAAGAATAAACAATTTGGCACAATACCTTGAAAAGATAATTTAATCTGATACAATATATAGTATACGCGTTGAAAATGAATTATTTTGAATAGGGGTGCGAATATGAAAATCATAAAGAGAAGTGGGACGGAAGTTATATTTGATAAAGAGAAGATTTTATCGGCTGTGCATAAAGCCAATGAAAGTGTGGTAGACAGCGAGCGTATGACAGAGGCGCAGATTAATGCCATTGGTGAAAATGTGGAGAAGGCATGTAATACCATGAACCGTGCATTAACCGTAGAAGAGATTCAGGATCTGGTGGAGAACCTGATTATGAATCAGCGTGCGTATACGGTAGCCAGAAATTATATTACTTACCGCTATAAACGTGCTCTGGTAAGAAAGACCAATTCTACCGACGATCAGATTCTGACGCTGCTTGCCTGCAAGAATGAGGAAGTAAAGCAGGAAAACAGCAACAAGAATCCAACGGTAAGCAGTGTGCAGCGTGATTATATGGCAGGAGAAGTCAGCAAGGATATTACCAAGCGCTTCCTCCTGCCACAGGATATTGTAGAGGCTCATGAGCAGGGAATTATACATTTCCACGATTCCGATTATTTTGCACAGCATATGCATAACTGCTGTCTGGTTAATTTGGAGGATATGTTGCAGAATGGAACCGTAATCAGTGAGACCATGATTGATAAGCCAAAGAGCTTTGAGACTGCCTGCAATATTGCAACCCAGAGTATTGCCCAGATTGCAAGTTCCCAGTATGGGGGACAGAGTATTTCGCTGGCACATTTAGCTCCGTTTGTCAATGTGAGCCGTCAGAAATTCCGGCGTCAGGTAGCAGCAGAATTTGAAGCGGCAGGACTGGAATTAATAGAAGAACAGATTAATAAAGTAGCAGAGATTCGTGTAAAAGACGAAATCAAGCGCGGTGTCCAGATGATTCAGTATCAGGTTATCACACTGATGACCACCAATGGACAGGCTCCGTTTGTAACAGTCTTTATGTATATTGATGAAGTACCGGAAGGACAGGTAAGAGACGACCTTGCAGCGATTATTGAAGAAGTCTTAAAGCAGAGAATTCTTGGTGTGAAAAATGAGCAGGGCATCTACATTACACCGGCATTTCCAAAGCTGATTTATGTGCTGGAAGAGGATAATGTTGAGCCGGATTCCAAGTATTATTATCTGACAGAGCTGGCTGCAAAATGTACCGCAAAGCGTCTGGTACCGGATTATATTTCAGAAAAAATCATGAAACAGCTGAAAGAGGGCAACTGCTATCCATGTATGGGCTGTCGTTCTTTCTTAAGCGTATACAAGGATGAAGAAGGAAAGCCGAAATATTACGGACGGTTCAATCAGGGTGTCGTAACACTGAATCTGGTGGATATTGCATGTTCCTCTGGCGGAGATATGACCCGTTTCTGGGAAATCTTCGATGAGCGTCTGGAATTATGCTATCGGGCATTGATGGCAAGACATAACCGCCTGAAGGGAACACCTTCAGATGTGGCACCGATTCTCTGGCAGTATGGTGCACTGGCCCGTCTTAAGAAGGGCGAGACCATAGACAAGCTTTTATATGGCGGCTATTCCACTATCTCTTTAGGCTATGCAGGATTGTGTGAATGTACCCGTTATATGACCGGTAAATCCCATACTAATCCGGAAGCAACACCATTTGCACTGGCAGTGATGCAGCATTTAAATGATGCCTGCGATAAGTGGAAGACAGAGACAAATATTGCTTTCAGTGTATATGGGACACCGCTTGAGTCTACGACCTATAAATTTGCAAAATGTTTACAGAAGCGTTTCGGAATTATTCCGGGCGTTACGGATAAGAGTTATATTACCAACAGCTATCATGTTCATGTGACAGAACATATTGACGCATTCAAGAAGCTTGGTTTTGAAGCAAAGTTCCAGGAGCTTTCCCCGGGCGGCGCAATCAGCTATGTGGAAGTGCCGGATATGCAGGATAATATTGAGGCGGTACTGTCTGTCATCCGTTATATTTATGACCATATTATGTATGCAGAACTGAATACCAAGAGTGATTA
>ULIZ01019233.1_pt1 | contig 10369 bp, 8 predicted proteins | sample 1950601 | NCBI WGS metagenome assembly ULIZ01 (sample SAMEA4835456, study PRJEB28245) | human gut metagenome | biome: gut microbiome; material: fecal sample | place: Denmark | collected 2008 | reverse complement strand
GGGTCGAAACGACCCACCCTCTCTTGCTTTTACCTCTTACCTCACGCTACCATTAGCGCAATATAAGATGGATTTATTTGAACATTTTCTCAATTTCTTCTTCTTTCAGAATAGACAATACGGTCTTTCCATCAGGAGTATAGTTTGGTGTGCCCACTGCCAGCAACTCGTCTACCAAGTTATTCATCTCGTCGTTGCTGAGCAATTGTCCCGGCACTATGGCTGCTGCCTTGGCCAATGAAAGGGCTAATACGCCCTGAACCTCTTCTTTCACCTTACTGCCCTTATCTGCAGCAGAGTGAACCAAGTCGCTTACCAACTGCTCCGGATTCAGTCCGTCGATGCCGGCAGGAACACCATTTATGGCATACGAACCGCCGCCTAAATCGCTCAGTTCGAATCCCAAGTATTTAAGGTCTTCCATTATTTCCTCAAGCACAGGCACCTCGGCAGGCGAGAAATGTACCATATCGGGGAACAACATACGCTGCGATACATTCTGATGCGATGAGAGTTGCATCATATAACGCTCGTAAAGCACACGGATATGGGCACGCTGCTGATTTATTATCATCAAGCCCGATTTGACAGACGTTATTATATAGCTTCCCTTATACTGATAATGCAAAGGCACTTTCTCCTGAACCGCCGCTTCCGGATGTCCATCATAAAGCGTAGGTTCTGCCGTCGGACTTTCTTCTTCGGGAGGCAATTCCCATTCTCCACCTTGATCGGGCTGCGCAGCCAAATTCCACGGTTGGTCGGCCTTCTTGTCGAGTCCCTGAAACAGCGGTTGCCATGTAGGTGTCTTGCGTTCGTACGAAGCGGAAGAATACGACGATGGAGGTGCCGACGATACGTTAAACGGATTATAAGATGGGTCGAACGATGTAGCAGGAGGCACCGACGAACCGTCTGTAGGCGTTCCGTCGTAAGCCGGTATATCGGGCATTCCTTCCGTATCGAAATCGATGGAAGGCACCGCATTGAAGCGTCCTAAAGTTTCTTTCACGGCTGCCGACAGTATCTGCCATATCGCTTGCTCGTTATCGAATTTTATCTCCGTCTTGGTAGGATGTATGTTTACGTCAATATTCGACGGGTCTACCGTAAAGTAGATAAAGTAAGACATCTGCTCGCCCACGGGGATAAGGTTCTCGTAAGCATCGGCCACCGCCTTATGGAAATACGGGTGACGCATATATCGTCCGTTTACGAAGAAGAACTGACGTGCCCCTTTCTTTCGTGCGGTCTCGGGCTTACCTATGAAGCCGTGAATCTGCACCATGCTAGTATTTATATCGAGCGAAAGCAAGTCTTTGTTCAGCTTATTGCCAAACACTCCCATTATGCGCTGACGCAACGAGATAGCAGGCAGATTCAGCATTTCAGTACCGTTATGAGATAGCGTGAACGATACTTCCGGATTTACCAAAGCTATACGTTCGAACTCGGTAAGCACATTGCTAAGCTCCGTCTGGTTCGACTTCAGGAACTTACGGCGTGCCGGTATATTAAAGAACAGATTCTTTATGCTGAAATTACTTCCACGTGCACAAGCCACCGCTTCCTGACCTTCTACCTTAGAGCCAGATATGCGGATAAGCGTTCCAAGCTCGCCACCGTCCATAGCAGTGCGTAGTTCTACCTGAGCCACAGCCGCTATAGAAGCCAGAGCCTCGCCACGGAAACCCATGGTATGCAAGGCAAACAAATCTGTAGCCTTACGGATTTTAGAAGTAGCGTGTCGTTCGAAAGCCAACCGAGCGTCTGTTTCCGACATACCCTTCCCATCGTCTATTACCTGAATGCAGGTCTTACCCGCATCGGTTACAAGCACGTCGATATGTTTGGCTCCGGCGTCGATGGCGTTTTCTACCAACTCTTTCACAACCGAAGCCGGACGTTGAATTACTTCGCCCGCCGCAATCTGATTGGCAACGGAATCGGGCAATAAACGGATTACATCACTCATGGTTTTCTCTCTTTATTATAATGTAAACTCTCCAGTAACCAGATAATGGAGTATGTACAGCAGTACGGCAATTGCCACAAAGATAGTAGCGTACGACAACGGCTCACGTCCGCTTTCCTTACGCCGCTTAAGATGGGTAGTGCCTTCAATAAACTTGCCGCGAATATCTTCGGGCGAGAATTCTTTAGGAGGAATCATTCCCAAATCACGCTTGGCGTCTTCCTCCATCTTCTGCAGTTTTTCCTTCCGTTCGTCTACATAGATGTATTCATGATGAAACGGACGGGGTTTTCTCATTGTAAACAGTCCCATAGCTATTCCTCCTTCTTTTTCTTTTCAAATAAATGTTGGTTCGGCAGTTCTACCGGTCCTCGCACGCTCTTCTTCAGCTGGTCGGTAACCTTCTTTGGTACCCAGTTGAAAATGTCCTGCTTGTTCTTAGGACGTATATAGTCGAACCACACAAAGTTATCGAGTTTATCTTTTCCTGCCGGAATCTGCGTCATCGGATATAACGTGCCGCTCGATTTCGGACTCATCACCATTTTCTCCAGTTTCTGGTTCTCAAGGTATACATCCAGCTTACTGGTTTCGGATACATTCATACCTATAAGGGTACTGTCGGCATCCATCGGATAATAAACCACACGCACAGAGCCTATCACTTCGGTCTTATACATCTGCTTATTGCGGAAGTATGATTTCATTTCCTTGCCCGACACTTGGTTGTACTTGGTAGAATCTATTTGTTCTACTGAGAGGGCTTGGTTTATGATATGCGCCCTTTCTATGGTACTATCGTTAAAGTAAATACATACCTTCTCGCCTACTAACTGCTGATTCTGGTTCCACAGGATAGGGTCTTTGTACAGAGTAAGGCAACTATCTTTCGTAGCGAATACCAGCGAATCGGCTACGCCCTGCATATCGGTACGGTAAAAACGAACCTTATGAAAAGCACGCATCTCACGGTGCATAGAGTCGGTATCAAGATGAAATGTCTCCATCATCAAGGTATCAGCATGAAGAAACAAGCTGTCGCCTTGCGAATAATCTATGGCTACCGCCTTATCTGTAGCGAAGGCGTACTTGGTTTTCTCGTTATAGTAACCATACTCGCCTGTCATCATGTTCTTGTTGATGGTGTCGCGCATCTCCATGTGCGAGAACGCCTCGCCCACCCCAGTGTTACGGTCGTAGAACAACGTGTCGCCGGTAAGTTGCTTAGCGTCGTTCGTGATAATAGAACGCTGATACAGAGCCGCCTTTCCGGTAGCGGTGTTATACGTTCCCTGCTCGGAATAGATATGGTTCTTATCGCTCAATATGTCCGACGGACCTACAATTTCCGCCACCTTCGACTGGGTGTTGTACTCCAAAGTATCCGAAGTCAACGTAAACTGCGGGTTCACCAACTTAACGTTATAGTTGAACACCGACTGCTTGGTAGACGGATTGTACTCTCCCCACTCAGAGGTAAGCACATTCTGCTCGTCCATCAGCGTACCGCCATCGAAAAAGTAACCCAAGTTATACAGACGGTCGTAGTTCAAGCTATCCGTAAGCAACGTAGTGTTACGGTTCTCCATACGCACATTATTGCGCACCTCGGCTATCTGCGTATTTCCGTCATAATAAAGACGGTCGCCATACAGAAAGAGCGTATCGCCTTGATTCATCTTCACGTTGCTGAACGCCTCGAACGAACCAAGCTTATCGTAATAGTAAGCACTATCGCAATACATATACACGCTGTCATGACGGAACACCACATTTCCCGTCACCACCTGTGCATCGGGATGCCGCGAATCTTTTCGCAACATATCAGAATGTATCAGGTACACCTTACTCTTGGCCTGCTGCTTCTTAGGAGCCTGTACTTTAGCCTCCTGCTGCGGGCGCGACTGCTTGTTCTGCACCGGCTTCTGAGCTAACAAACAAAAGCCGAAAAGGCATAAGACACTTGCCAGAAGTATCTTATGCCCACGTATATTATGTTTTTTCTTTTCGTTTCCTTGCATATAAGGTCTTTAATTCTTAATCCATCCCGGATATTTGAAATCACAGTTTCTCCACGACGGGTTAATGCGTACGTAGGTATTTTTCTGCTTTTCAACAATCCACTTCTGAATCTTTTCTTCACTGCGCTTTGCTGTCACCATCGATTTCAGACGCTGATAGTCTTCGGTAATAGTAGCCTTATGTCCATCGATGCGGTTTTTCAACTTAACGATGGCACATACTTCTTTACCCTTAGAGTTAATCATAGTGAAAGCTTTAGAGATTTCACCTATTTGCATTTTCTCTACCACCTTAGCTACATCTTGCGAGATAAGAGAAGCCAACTGCTGCATCTCGAAGCGCGATGTACTGTTCTGAGGGTTGGCCAACAAACCGTGGTTATTACGGGTATCTTTATCTTGCGAAAGCCATGTAGCAGCATCATCGAAAGAGAATTTAGCCTTACGGATATCATCGCCGATAGAGTCAAGACGAGCCAAAGCTGCGTCAATGTCTTTCTTGTCTACTTCCGGACGAAGCAAGATGTGACGATAGTTTACACGGTCGCCTCGTTTTTCTATCAACTGTGCTATATGGTATCCGAATTCTGTTTCGAATACTTTTGATACTTTCTTAGGGTCTGTAAGGTTGAACACCACATTGGCGAATTCTGGAACCAACTCACCTCTACCGGTAAAACCGCCTTCACCGCCACGAGCTGCGGTACCAGGGTCTTGCGAGTAGAAACGTGCCAAGATAGAGAACGAAGTCTCGCCCTTGTTAACACGATCGGCGTATTCACGAAGCTGAGCTTTTACACGTTCTATTTCCTTCTCTGAAATTTTCGGCATCAACTCGATAATCTGCACCTCCACCTGAGTGGGCACAAACGGAATACTGTCTTTAGGCAACTTGCTGAAATAGTTGCGCACCTCGGCTGGAGTCAACTTGATGTCGCCTATAATTTTCTGCTGCATCTGCTGCACTCTCATACCCTCGCGGATATTGTCGCGAAGCATCTCACGAATCTGAGTATAGCTTTTGTTATAATACTCTTCAAGCTTTTCCTTAGAACCGAACTGATCGATAAGCCATGATGTACGCTGTTCTACACGCTGAAGCACTTCCTGATCGGATACTTCCACACTATCTATCTCTGCCTGATGCAAGAACAATTTCTGTACGGCCAATTCCTCTGGTATAACACAATACGGGTCACCGTCAAAACGTCGGTTTTCATACTGCGCATTCAGACGTTCATTCTCTACGTCCGACTTCAGTATAGCCTCATCTCCTACTACCCATACCACTTCATCGATGACATTATTCTGTGCACCAACTGCCGAAGCAATAAGTACGAATAGCAAACATGCGTAAATTCTTAAAAATTTCAATCCACTCATTTAATCTATTGTCTTATAATATTTTATTTTCTTGTCTTCCGAAGCTTCGCGATATAATTCAGATTTCATCTGATTAATGAATTCGGTACGCTTTTGGTTGACCAATATTTCTTTTATCTCATTCTGAGCATACTCTAACGGCAGGATTTCTCCTTTAGGAAGGAACTGCTCTACGTGGAGGATGTAGCAGAACAACGAGTCTTTAACTTCTACATTTTTGTCGTTCGACAGGTAACCGGGATTAGACTTCAAGGCCGCAAGCGGCATCTTCGAAGCGAAATCGGAAACCGGGAGCCAGCGGTCGAAGAAATAATCGTAGTTAACAGCAGTACCTACACAGAACTTTTCCAAACGGTCGAGGTTGCTTTCTACATTATTACGGCACCATCCACGCAATGTGTTCAGGTTGGGCACATTGACCGGCACTTTCACGAAAAGTCCTTTAATGTAAGGCGCATCAGCACGAAACAACTCCGGGTTTTGATTGTAATACTGCTCTACCTCGGCATCGGTTATGGCACCGCTCAACTTCTGCTTTACCAGCTCTTCCTGATACGTATGCATTATCAGCGTCTTGCGATACGAAGATACAAGTTCTTCTATCCGTTGATTGTCGGGCACATTGTCTTTGGCTTTTTTATACAGCAAGGCATCTCCTACCCAATCGCGTACATATTGCTTCACAAAATTAACGCTGTCGGCTCCGTGCAGTCCCACGGGCATTACCCTATCCACATCTTCCTCATAAAGAAACGCCCCGTTCACCTCTGCCAATGGGGTACCAGCACCCGGAGAGACTGACGAAGAGCAGCCTCCAAACAAAAAAGCACAAGCCATAAGGCTATATTTCAGTGTTACGGTCATTTCCTGTTAATTAGTGAACGAAGATACACTATTAATTATTATCTACATTACTATTAACTGTTTTTTAACACTGATTCAGCGCAATAAAGCGCTATACAAAGCATTGTGCAATAAACAAGAAAAGCTGTTACTTTTATTACGGGGCTTTATCTTATGGTTCGCAGATTGTTATTATGTAGTATACTTTTACTATTAAAGAAGAATGCTATTTTGCTATACATTGGTTTCAGGAGTAGAAAACTGTCTGATAAACCCCTCTCATATAGCTTCTGGAGCCGATTTTCTTCATTTGAAAATCGATAAAAAAAGAATGCAATGCTTCATTCAAACCATTGCATTCTTTCACCTTACCATTCGCATATTGCAGTGCTGCAATTCGCATTCTTTCTTACGCGCATTGCGAGATTTTCTCTACGTTTTTTATGTTTGATATATTTACTTACTCGTAATAAGAGTGTTCAGTAATTCTTGATTGATTTCTACTTTAAAGCGGTTGCCCATTTCCTTAACGCGAGCCTCATCGAGCGAGAAGAGATAGTCTGCTTTCACTCTATCGGCCACGTCGGAATATGATTCCGGTCCTCGCTTCAAGAACTTGCCTAATGATATGGCGTATGGGTATGCCGTACGGATTCCTCCATTGCCGCATTTGAACGCTAACCTATCAACCTCTGCATCCTGACCAATGCGGAACAAACCTGTTTTTACATCCGCTTGACTTTTCGGGTTGTCCTTATTCCATTGTGCAACGACTGCCTGCCACTCATTTAAAGACAATTTCTTCAGTTTCTTTTTCAGCTTTGACGCATCTTTCTTACTCTGACAATAGATAACTCCTCCCTTGAAATGCGGCAGACTCCACACATAATCGCTTTTATGCGCCTGAAAATAATCTACAAGCTGTAAGGTAGAAACCTCTTTAGGATAAGAAGACGGATTTTTCTTATCCCAATACTTCACGAGCAAACTGTCGGCAAGTGAAGTCATGGAAAGCATCTCAGCCAATTGCGCTACCGACTTACCTCCTGCCCACCCCGCATACAGCTTACTGTTGAGCAACGACGAGGCGATGTCTGAACGCACGGAAAGAACCGGACAAGACTTGCCTACGCTATCGGCTTTTTCTGCAGTTTCTTTCTGCAACAACCGCACTATATGTACCCCTAAAGGCGAAGAGAATGGCTCCGAGAACTGACCAACGGAAAGCGACTGCAAACGGGTTGAGAATTCCTTCAGCAACTCTACCCCCGATGCCCACACTGGAGCGGAAGGCGAATAAGACTGAAAGTCGGCTCCCTGCCGCAAAGCACGATAGATGGAATCGAGCCGAAGCATGGCACGCTGTTCCTGCCGCTTACCGTCGCGCTGAGACAGAGGAATGAATATCTGATCGTACCGAAACCTATCGGATGTCAAAAAACGGCCCTTCTTATTGTCTGAAAGCGCCCTACCGATAGAATCAGTTTTCTGGCGGTCAGTACCTACCGACATCAATCTACTGCCAAGCATCACCTTCAGTTCTTGCTTAAACACGGGCAAGGTATCCCATTTCTGACTGAGTGCATCGGCCAATTTCAGCTTATCGAACAAGAAATGATTGAAGCACACCGACACCGACGAGCCGTCTGTACCTCTGCGTAACTGACGCTTCATATAGCTTTCGAACTCAGACTTAGGGACTGAAGTACCGTTTATCTTCAGTAATTCATCCGCTTGCAGAGAAGCGTACGCACATGGCATCGCCATCCACATAGCCGCAACGATACACAATAATGTTTTTACTTTCATCTTTATACCAATCAAAAAAAAGAAAGCGAAGAACTACGCTAATCTTAATGTCGTAATTCTTCGCTTCTGATATCTATCCGTTCACTACCCTATCTTTACAGATAGAGGCAAGAACGCTATTATTCCATTTACTGAGGACGGCTGTAGTTAGGAGCCTCGCTGGTAATTGCAACATCGTGCGGATGGCTTTCCAATACACCTGCATTGGTGATACGAGTAAACTTAGCGTTATGGAGTTCCTTGATGTTATGCGCTCCGCAATATCCCATACCCGAACGCAAACCACCTACCAACTGATAGATTACTTCGTAAAGGCTTCCTTTGTAAGGAACGCGAGCTGCGATACCTTCCGGAACCAACTTCTTAACATCGGTAGTTCCAGCCTGGAAGTAACGGTCTTTAGAACCATTTTCCATAGCTTCCAAAGAACCCATACCACGGTAAGACTTAAACTTACGTCCGTTGAAGATGATAGTGTCGCCCGGAGACTCTTCAGTACCTGCTACCAAAGAACCGATCATTACACAGTAACCACCGGCAGCAAGAGCCTTAACAACGTCGCCAGAATAACGCAAACCACCATCGGCAATCAAAGGAACACCAGTGCCTTCAAGAGCTTTGGCTACATCGTAAACGGCAGTCAGCTGAGGAACACCTACACCTGCTACAACACGAGTGGTACAAATTGAACCCGGACCGATACCTACTTTCACAGCATCAGCACCAGCTTCTACCAACATCTTAGCAGCTTCGCCAGTAGCGATGTTACCTACTACTATATCTACATTAGGGAATCTTTTCTTAGCTTCTTTCAGCTTTTCGATAACCGACAATGAATGTCCGTGAGCTGTATCGATAACGATAGCGTCGGCACCGGCATTAATCAATGCCTCCATGCGCTGCAATGTATCGGCAGTTACACCTACTCCGGCAGCTACGCGCAAGCGACCCTTTTCGTCCTTGCAAGCCATAGGTTTATCTTTAGCTTTAGTGATATCTTTATAAGTGATAAGACCTATCAACTTACCTTTTTCGTCTACTACAGGAAGTTTCTCAATCTTGTTCTCCTGAAGAATCTTCGATGCAGTCTCCATATCTGTACCCGGAGTGGTAGTTACGATATTGTCTTTAGTCATGACTTCGTCAATACGCTTTGTCATGTCTCTTTCAAAACGCAAGTCACGGTTTGTAACGATACCGACCAGATATTTCTCATCGTCTACTACAGGAATACCACCGATTTTATATTCGGCCATGATATCAAGAGCATCTTTCACAGCAGAACCTCTCTTAATAGTTACAGGGTCATAAATCATACCGTTTTCGGCACGCTTTACAATTGCTACCTGACGAGCCTGTTCTTCTATCGACATGTTCTTATGGATTACACCGATACCGCCTTCGCGTGCGATAGCGATAGCCATTTGAGCCTCGGTAACAGTATCCATAGCGGCAGTTACAAACGGGATTTTCAAATCGATGTTGCGTGAAAACTTTGTCGAGAGTTCGACAGCTTTAGGTAATACCTCAGAATAGGCCGGGATTAACAATACGTCGTCGTAAGTCAATCCGTCCATCACTACTTTATCTGCAATAAATGACATAGGGCTTTTATGCGTTAAGATTTTATTGCGTGCAAATATACGCATTTTCAGAAAAACCATGAATACCCTTTGCATTTTTTTTCGAATATTACCCAAAAAAAGAATGCAACAGACAAATAAATCAGTCTGCTGCATTCCAAGTAATACCTCTTTTAAGTCTTAGTATCAATTCGCCATTTCCGAAATGAACTTGATACGGACAAGTCTTATTTCTTCTTCCGTATAATCTGATCCAAGCTCATCCATAGCGTCATCGATTTTATCGGTTGTCGACTCTTTAAAATAGTCGTAGATATCAAGCATGTGATCTTCGTCCATCACCTCATCGAGGAAATAATCGATGTTAAGCTTAGTACCCGAATAAACGATAGCTTCAATTTCGTCGAGCAATTCGTTAAACTCAATACCTTTAGCCACCGCTATATCATCAAGAGCCACCTTACGGTCGATACTCTGAATGATAGAAACCTTCAGTTTCGACTTATTGGCAACGGTACGTACACGCAAGTCTTCCGGACGGTCAATTTCGTTCTCCTCGCAGTGCTTCTTAATCAGTTCGCAGAACTCCTGTCCGTAGCGTTTAGCCTTACCGGCACCTACACCCGGAATATTCTGCAACTCTTCAAGAGTCACCGGATAGATAGTAGCCATAGCCTCCAATGAAGGATCCTGGAATACCACATAAGGAGGAACATCGAGTTTCTTAGACATCTTCTTTCTCAAGTCTTTCAACA
>ULIZ01008286.1_pt1 | contig 10415 bp, 8 predicted proteins | sample 1950601 | NCBI WGS metagenome assembly ULIZ01 (sample SAMEA4835456, study PRJEB28245) | human gut metagenome | biome: gut microbiome; material: fecal sample | place: Denmark | collected 2008 | reverse complement strand
GAATGGGGCGAGCTTCGGTTTGATTTTGAAAACGGCACGGCGGAGATCGTCAGGCTGGCGGATTGGGACACGGTGAAAAGCAATATCTTTGCAAAGACGGCGATCCGGTTTGTTCAGAGATTGCCGGAGGCGAGATTGCTGAAATCCGTGGTCGTGCCGTTTGAGATGGGGATTTCGGAAAAACCAGCCCTTCCGACGAGCAAGGCAAAAGCAACGAAGATCAATCCCGCACACACAATTTCTCTGCGGCAGACGGAGGGCCGGAAAACGGGTGAAACGATTACCGCTGCTGTCTATCAATATCTGGTGGACAACGACGGCGAGTGGGGCGAGCTGCGGTTTGACTTTGAGAACGGCACAGCCGAGATCGTAAAACTGGCAGATTGGGACACAGTAAAGTCCAATGTTTTTGCAAAGACGGCAATTCGATTTATTCAGGGACTGCCGAAAGGGGATATTGTATCGAAGATGCCTCATTTTTATTTGTTAGAATAGGGCATCCCGTTTTGCGGAGAACTTCTTGAAATGATAGGGAAGCGTCTACTGAAAATCATTTTGTTTTTTCAGGTGCTCGAACTATGCATGGTTCAGATGGACCGGATAGCGCACATCGACATTCTCTGCTACATTTTTTGTGCTGCCGCGTAGCTGCGGGTCGCTGACAAATATGATGCCCTGGTTCTGTCCATTGTATGGGCGAATCGGGGCTTTGATTTTTACCGAACAATACCAGAAACTGCCTACGCCGTAGTTTACCTCGATGAGTTCCGCCAGACCGATGCAGACCCGGACACGGGCTGTATGGAGTTTGAACTCTGCAAGGGACGATTCGCTTTCCGTCTGACTGCGCCGTACAGCAAGGAACGCCGCAGGGTGGCAAGCGAAGCGGCGAAGAAGAACAGTGTGAATAGAATTCAGCATTGTCACCCTGGCGAAATTCTACGGTGTATCCACGGACTATCTGCTGGGGCTGACGGAAACAAAAAATCACCCAAACACAGACCTGCACGATCTGCATCTGGGTGATGATATGATTGAATTGCTAAAAAGCGGAAAGCTCAACAACAGGCTGCTGTCTGAACTGGCTCTGCACAAGGACTTCCAGCGCTTTCTGGTGGACATTGAGATATTTGTGGATCGCGTTGCCGATATGCGGATCAATGACATGAATGCCATTCTGGAAGCCAACCGAAAGCAAATCATGGAAAAGCATAATCCCGGCGAAAATGATCTGTATGTACGCACCCTGGAGCTGGCGCAGGTCAGCGAGGAAAACTTCTTTTCCCATGTGGTTCATAAGGACATTGACGGCATCCTACATGATATCCGGGAAGCCCACAGGAAGGACACCACTACTGCAGACACCGCTTCTCCTGTTGCCGAAATTCAAAAGCAGATGGAGACCGCCCTGCACTACGAGGGCACCGAGGAAGAAAAGAAAGCCCGTTTGTTTTTGGCGACTCTTGGCATTGACTATGACAAACTGACCCCGGAGGAATTTGTCACGCAGATCAATATTCTCAAAAAGTCCGAACACCTGAAAAGCCCCAATAATCAGCGCGGGAAAGCTGTGCCGTATCAGGTGCACGGGAAAGGGAATCGAAAGAAGCAGAAGTAATCTGCGCTGCCTTTTTCCTCTACTATTGTTATGTCAGGAAACGGGAAAACCACTCCAATCCCATGACAATTCAAAATTCCATCCGGGATAAGGGCGGCGTGTTTCACTACATCCTGTTTCATTTATCGAAAAATGGTGAGGTTCTGCGGGATGTTGCCGTGGGACAGCTTGTTTCTGACCAAGAATGGTCACGACCGCTATGCGGTTCTGGATATGGAGGAATACCGCCAGTATGAAAAGCTGATGGCGATGCAGAAGCTGATGACAGAGCTGGAAAAGGGTCGCCGCTCCGGGGGGAGCAGGGGTACTTCTCTGCGGAGGATGTGGAAAAAGAACTGGGAATCCATGACTAAAGTAAAGATGCCAATGGCAGGAGAGATTACCTGCCCAGCCTGTTTGGTGAAGAGCTATGCGATGATGACAATGCGTAAACGAATACCGGGGCAGCAAAAAATGCGCTGTCCCGGTATTTTTCTGGTTTCAAATATGATAATGGAGTTTTGTACCATGGTAAGCTGAGCGGCTCCCTAGGATAGAGAGCCGCTGGTTGTTATTTTTAGCACGGATGTATTCGCCGTTGAGCTTTGCAGCGATAGTCTGCGAGTCTGTGGTGACGATGGACTGGGTTAAGGTGTAAACACTACGCCTACCAAAGCGGGGCGTGGGTGGAAACCAAGGAAGCCGACACGCAGTTTGAAGCTTATCTCGATATGGCCCGCTGGAGGGTGCGGGTATCCAGTTCAATGGAACCATCGCAGTCACAGACACAGTTCCGGATGGTATAGCCGTTTTTTCGTGCCCAGTCGGCATAGCTACCGTCAATTTCCCGATGTGAAAGCCTGTTTCTATTTTTGGAGGAATCAGTCTTCCTCCAGCTCAAAACGAATTGTCACACGGCTTTGACCTCCCACGGTACAGGTGAACAGAGTCAAATCCCAATTTCCACTTTCCATTCCCTCTATATCTGTGGGGTTCAGTGTCTCCCGCTCCACCATTTTGTAGATGAATACATTTCCGTCTATATCCGTGAAGGTGGCAATATCGCCCTCCCAGAGATTCTTTAAGGTTCCGAAATGGGAAGTGTAGTTGTGGCCGCAAATAATCAGGTTATTCAAATAGGCAGACCCACTGTACCGGCAGGGAGCAGTTTTCAGATTGGGATAATTCCACTCACTGATAATCGGCAGCTCCAGCTCCAAGGCTGGGATTCTTAAAACACCGATAAAGTCTATTCCGTTGATGGTTTCCACTGGCATTTCCATATTAGGGGATAGAACATAGTCCGGAATAACAGTCCGATCCCCGGCGGAGTCCGAGGGAGCCTCTGGAGCGGCCTCTGCGGGCAAATACGCATCCAGCTGGGTTACCGCTTGCCTGGCCGATTGCTCTGCCCGCAGCTCGTCGTACAAGTTGTAAGATACAAGGAAAAGGGCTGCTGCAATCAGCAGCAGCCCAATCGTAATCAACAGCAAGCCCTCTTGCTTTCTGCTATTTTTTTCTTCATTCCTCATCAACAGCACCTCTGCGGCGCACCAGGCCGATCACGACAAAGAGCAGTCCGGCGGCAATCAACACTGGAACCGGCCACCAGAGCTGGCCAGTCTGAGGCAGCGTCGGCTTTGTAGGTGTAGTAGGTTTGTCCGGCGTGGTAGGTGTTGTGGGAGTAGGTTCGTCAGGAATTTCCTCATTGTAGCTATTTGTCACCACAAAAGTGATACCCTCCCGTGTGACCTCCACGGTATAGCCCTCCAACTCTTTCTCCACAATGGTCCACGTATAGCGATCATTCAATCCCGTCCAGGTGTACCGCCAGTTGTTTGCCGCGTTCAGGGTTACGGTATCATATACCTTGCCGTCACGAAGAAGCTGAACAATTACCTCTTTGGGACGATTTTTTTCATGTCCATCATCGGCCCAGACCTTCAGAACCTTTCGGTCGATGGTATGGTCATCTGGGTTATCAGGGATTTGGGATGAATCGAACTTTGCATTGACGGCTACATCATAAACCCAAATGTTATTCTCTTTGTCCAATCCAGGCAGCATTACCATGAATGGCGTGGGATCATAGCGGAAGCCATTTTGCGTGTGTCGATACCCCAGTACAAAGTACAAACCCGCTTTCAGGCTCTTTCCGGCGGTGGGAAAGGAAACCAATCCCTTATCATTGGTCTTTCCACTGTCTGTGGGGGAAATATCATCCCGCAATACATAGCCCTCCAGGGTGGATGCCAGTGTCCGCCAGGCCTCGTCATCCTTGCCCCGGATATTGACATGGAACTGGGCGAAATCTTTTGTGGTGGTCAGCTCGCCGTATTCGTCTACTGTGGCAACCAGGAAAATGTCAAACTCTGCACCAACCAGGGGCGTGTTTCCATCTTGATAGGAAATGGTCAAACTTACATCCTGGTTCAAGTCAATACTTCCCGCCGCCAGAGCCTGCAAGGGCAGGAGAAGGAATACTGCCAGCACACTGAGCAGCGCAGCAATCATGCGTCTAATCCTCTTCATCGGCGTCACCTCCGTGTTTCGTCTTGGGCCGCTTTGGCAGCAGAAGCAGTATCAGCAGTAACAATAGAATCGGGATCGCCACAATGGGCGCCACTAACAGCGGTTCGATCTGGACGGCGTCGGCTGTGACGCGGACGGTTTTGGCCTCCTCCACATTGTCGATGCGGTGTCCCCGGACCAAAAGCCGATGGGTATTGATACCGTAGGGGGTGCAGGTCACCAATGTGCAGTAATCCTGACCCTCCACGATTTGCAGCGCTTCGACTTCCTGAGGCTCCACGATGAGGATCTGATCCACTTCATAGGTCAGCACCTCGTCCAAAATGCGCAGCAGGAAGATATCCCCCTCTCGGAGTTTGTCCAGGTTGGTGAACAGCTTGGCGCTGGGCAGGCCCCGATGACCGGAAAGGACGCAGTGGGTGCTCTCCCCGCCAACGGGCAGGCTGGACCAGTCCAGATGCCCCACGGCGATCTGGAGGACGGATTCCTCCGTGCCATGGTATACGGGCAGGCTCACATCAATTTCCGGGATCTCGATATAGCCCATGATGCCAAGGCCGGAAATGTCCAGTAACCGCGCGTATTCCTCCTTCTGTGCGTCGCTCAGAAGGTAGGCGTTGTCCCGTTCTGCCAAAGACGCATTGTAGGCCTTTGTGGCGGCCCAGATTTCGTCATATTGATCCTGGTTCAAATTTGCGACTTCTTCGGCATACGTGGCAATGGCGCGGGTTTGGTGGAAGGAGTTCCAGTAATCGCTGACGGAAGGATACAGCAGCAAGGACAGTCCCGCGAGAAGCACCAGGATCAGCAGCAGCGTTGTGAAATTTCCTTTTTTCTTCTTCATGCGGGGTTCTCCTTGCCGATCTGGGCCGGGGAGGGAGATCCTCCCCGGCGTTCACAGCGGGATGTCAGTGCGTTTCAGATATGTATCAGGGAATTAGCGCTTGGTGCTCATGCGCTTCTTGGTGACTAGCAGCACCACAGCGCCGATGACCAGAACAGAGCCGAGGACATAGAAGATGGTGGTGCCCATGCCGCCGGTGGAGGGCAGCTGTGTGCCGGAGTTGTTTACCACATCGGTGGACAGTGAGCCGTCATTTACGACCGCAGTAAAGGTTGCGGTACCTGAAGTAACATTGCCGCTTAAAGTATTCAGATAGGGGATATCACCGTCAACATGACCGGCAGAAATGGTGAACTCGATGTCGGCAATCGTATTGTAGCCAGAGGGTGTGGTGGTCTCGACCAGCTTGTAGTCGCCATCATCCAGGCCTCTCCAGGTAAAAGTGGTCATGTCCTTACCCTTAAGCTCGAGCCCTACAGCTTCATATGTACCAGAAGCGTTCTTCTTATACAGGGTGAAGCCTGCGCCCTTCAGAGGGATGAATTCCTTGTTGCCGTCGCTGTCGGTGCCAGTTTTTCAGTATCCTTGGACGCATCATAGACGGGGTTCTTGGTAACCTTGTTGACGATGGTCTGGTAGGTGAATACGATGACAACATCATCGGGGGTCTCGCCGTTTTCGCCGGCCTGTTCGTCATTGGGGTTGTTGGTATAGCTCACATGGGAGGTGTTCTTGTTGCCGGTGGAGCCAACAGCAGCGTCGGTATCCAGCGTGGAGGTATACTCAACAGAAATGACACTTCCGGCGTGGACAGAGGTAATCTCCTTCAGGTTGGCAAAGCGGACCTCAAAGGTGCAGCCATCACCCAAGTTTTCGGTCACAACGGTAAAGCCGGAAGTAATTTCCTCACCATCTACATAGACCTTGACGGAACTGGCATTGAAGCTCAGGCCAGCGTCTTCCTTATCGTGGAAGGTCAGCTTGTAGCCGTGAGTGTAGTTGGCGTAATCCTGCGCAATGGTGGCGCTCAGCTTGAAGGGCACGGCATCGCCGATATCGTAGTCTGCGGAATCCTGCCAATCAGTGGTGGAGTTCGCCGCGCTGTCATTGGTGTCCTTAACTTTCTTATCGGAAGTGGTGGTTCCAACCTTGGGAGAGATGGTAGTGAGGCCGACAACCTGGACTACATACAGTGAGTAGGCTTCACCGTCATTGACAGGGCCGTTGTCCTTGATCAGATAGTAGCCGGTGGGTACGGTCAGCGGATTACCATTGGAAACCGTACCGAATTTTTCAGAATTCAGTTTCACATATTTCTGAATCTCCGTTAACTTTTCGGTGTCGCTCTTACCATTCACAGCGGCCAGAGCGTCCAGAGTGGTCTGATCGACAGCAGTTTTTTCGGTGCCGGTGCCGTTCTTGCCCCACTTGATGTTGGACAGAACACCCTCATGGAGGTTGCCGGTGAAAATCTGGTAAACATCATAGGTTCGGGTGCTTCCCGTGGGGGCAGAAATTGCAGCGTTTTCTGCCGCAAACGCGGTAGTAGCCAGAGCGAAAACCATAATTAGAGCCAGCAGGAGATTGGCGAGTTTTCTTGCGTGTCTCATTGTTTGACTTCCTTTCTTCTTTTTAAGTTTCTGCGTAGTAAAGGGATCGTGCCGCGCATCAGGAGGATGCGGATTCCTCCTTTCTGCGTTTTGTATGGTAATACAACAGAAGGAACATCGCGCTTGCCGTTAACAAGACGCCTCCCTTGGTATACAGGGTGGTTCCGGCCCCGCCGGTGTGGGGCAGTTCAGGGTAGCAGACTTGGTTGGTTACGGTCACGGTGGCTTCGGCGGTTCCGCTCCCGGGAATGGTTACCGCGGGGCCATTGGAATAGGTGACAAGGAAGTTTGCGCCGTTCACCGTGGCCAGCGTATTGTCTCCACGGATCGGCACGCCGTTATTATCCAACTCGTAGATGTAATACGTTTCCCCAAGGGGCAGGTTTGTAAACTTCGCTGTCCCGCTCTCCGGCGTGACCGTGCTGTTCGCGTATGTGATGGTCACCGTTTGCAGCGGATTGCCGGTGGGATTTGCTTCGGCATAGATTCCGAAACGGTAGGTTCCGTCGATTTTTTCCAGATGATTGCCGCCCGCATCCAAAAATGCCTTGGCCACCGTGGCTTCGCCCTTGTGGTTGTAGGCCTGATAGGTGTAGTCCGCGCTTTGATACCAGACGGTCACACCATTCGGGAAGGTGGGACATTTCCCGTCCTCCTGCTGCTTTGCCACAGCGAAGTAGTGGGGCACGGCATCCAGCACATATCCTTCCGGGGCCACTGTCTCGGTCAGGCAGTAGACGGTGTTATACGACATGGTCTGCTCGCTTGTTTTTCCGAAGGTCAGGGTGCCGTCCTCGCCGGTGGTGCCGGTGAGGGACAGGCCATTTTCTGTTGCGGTAAAACTACCGTCAGCATAGCTTCCCTCCACCAGAGTGAACGTCGCGCCGGAAAGAGTCTGGCTGGTATTGTACTGGTCCAGCTTTTTGACTGTTACACTGGGAGAAGTGTCCGCACCAGCGGTGCCGCCAGTAGAATAACGGAATTCTTTGACCTCTACGCTGCCGCCGCTGGGGGTGGTATAGCCCTCCCAATGGGCGTTGTTGGAGATGGAGATGGTCTGACCCGGTGCGGCGTTGACCGTTGCCTCATAGGTAACCGTCAGGGGCAGTTTGTCTGGCAGGACAATTTTCAGGGTCTGTCCCTCCACCGAAGAGGTCCAGTCAGTTACCATCTCGTTGGTATTGGTGTTCACCACCTGAATGGAAGCGGTGTCCAGAATCAGGGTATTGCTCAGCTCGTCCACCAGGGTGATGGTATCCGACCCGCTGACCAGATCCTCGCCCAACTCATTCAGCGTGATCTTAAAGGGATACCGGCCGCCATTGGTTTCGGGGTTATAAGTGCCTTGCTTGGACAGCGTCTGTTTTCCGATTGTCACACCATTGCTGTCGTTGCCGATGGTCGTTCCCTTGGAATTTTGCAGGCTGACCACATTGTTGAACTCCTTGCTCACGCCGCCCAGAAGAACGTCAGGATCCGTTACCTTACAGACGATCTGTATCTCCACGGCATAATCGTCCCGGTATCCGCCTCCGGCTACCAGATTGTCAATAGCCCAGATCACCTGCTGACCGTTGGTGTAATAGTAGTTCGTCTGGCTTCCCGCGTTGTTGCTGAGCAGGGCCTTCGCGTGTTCCGTCCAGCTGCCGCCTAGGGCGGCGATTTCCTCAGGTGTGAGCTGCGCAAGGGTGGGTTTGGGATTCTGCAGAACTGCTTTAGATCCCAGCCACCATATACGGACATAGGTTACCTCCATCCCATCCGGGATCTGCTCGACCACACGGTACCGCCCGGACAGGCTGCCCTCATAGTTCACATGAATCTGCCAGGCCACATAGGTACCCGCTCCGTTCAGCGCGTCTGTGCTGATGGCCTGTTTTGTGCCGGACTGGATGTCCGTGGTGGAGTTGCCGGAACCGGGATAGGTAAAGACACGGCCCAGTTCCTTAAAGATATTTTCGCTGCCGTACAGGGTCTTGCTGGCCGTGTTGTGGTCCAGCCAGTTTTTGCCGTCGGAGGAGCTTCGCAGCTTATTGTTATAGGTAAAGGCGTCTCGTTTGTTGGCGGGCAGTTGACTCGGCTCGGTTTTGACAATCAGATAAAGGGAATCATCCTGCGCCAAGGAAATCTCTGTATTCAGGGTCAGCGTCAGAGAAGAGTTGTCTTTCGCAACGGTATAGTTACTGCTTTCTAAGGCCGTCAGCAGGCCGCTGGCGATTAGCGAATCCAAATCCGCATAATCCGCGAGAGAGTTCGTTCCCAAATTGCCCGTATATACGCCCACAAGGGAGGTGCCCCGAATATAGTGAGCCGCCGACCCACCGACCGCATTCGTGACATCCTTAATGGCAGTGTCCTTGGGCAGAACCTTTCCATCCACCTTGATGACCCAGTACAGTGCGCCATTGGCAAAGTCTCCGGCGGTCACCTTGGGTTTTTCGTAGTACCAGCTCTGCTTTTCGGCGGCAAAGCTGTTGCTGCCTTCCACGATGACAGAGGCCTCCACGCCAATTCCGGCAAGCTCGTATTCAATATTGCCGATACCCACCGTGCCGGACAGGTTAAAACTGTTGCTCACCACCACCTGCGTAATGCCGCCGGTATTCTTGGGCTGCGCGTAGTAGGTCAGAAGGTAGGCCTTCTTTCCAGCCAATCCAATCTGCTCAGGTGTGAAGCTGAAGGAGGTTTTCCCGTCAACTTTTACCCAGACAGTTTGAGCGGGCGTGTGGCTGCTCAAATTGGCAATGGCTGCTGCATCGTCCGGGCCGGAACCGGGTGCGTTGCTGCTGATGGTATAGGCATCCACCCGGACATAGCCCACAAACTGCATGTACTGGCTGTACTGGCTGCCCAGGCTGTCAGCCATGGACGCAGAGGACAGATCCCAGTCTCCCGCCTCATTGGCTGCCACCTGATACTTGTAGCTGCCGGCAGGCACAGTGAAGTTGCTGTCAGGGGAGGTGGTTTGGGTAACGGAACTGCCGGTGGCGTCATACACGCTGCCGCTCATGGACACAATGCTTTCCGTCTCCTGCTTCCCGCCCGCCAGCTTTCGGCTCCAGACCTTGCGGTTAATGGTCTGACTGGTGTAATAGCCGTTCAGCCATACGCCGCCATCTTCTCTGCTGTCATCGGTATAAATGCAGGCGCGATTGTTGATCTTGAAGTCTTTGTTTCCCGCCGCCACGAACACACCGGGCCCCACATTCACCGTGTAGGTCAGGGTCTTGCTCTCACCGGGAGCCAGGGAACCAACGTAATAGGTAAAGCTGTCGTTCTTCTTGCCGTCATTGTCCGTATCTGTGATGGTCAGTCTCGTTCCTTCCGTACCTTCCGTAATTTCGACGTCTAAGCCGGTGCTTCCGTTCTGGCCGTAGGAACCGCCCTGATAGAGGTGGAAAGAGGTTTCAACGTAGGACAGATTTTTGCGGATGGCTGCTAAGGTCGAATAATTCTGATTGTCGATTGAACCGTCCAGCGCGTCCATGATTTTCACATTGTCCAGGACATAGCTGTTGTCCGCATTGGCCTTCACCCAAATGGTGTAGGTGATGGTGCCTCCGCCGTTTTTGCCGGGGGTAAACGTCGAGGCCACTTTGGACATGGTTGCACCAGCATGGGGCGTAAAGGTGACGGTGTCGCTGTCCCGCTGGTAGGTCTTGGAGTAAACATTCGCCGTGTTCTGAAGTTTTTCCTTTGCCGTGACGCCGGTGTATGCCTTCTTCAGCTTGACCCGGTATGTCAGAGTCCGGGTTTCGTTGGGTCCCATATTGCCGATAGCCCAGACCAGCGTGCCGGGTTTCGTCGGTTTTTCACCTGCGGGAGCCGGGAT
>ULIZ01027021.1_pt1 | contig 10421 bp, 8 predicted proteins | sample 1950601 | NCBI WGS metagenome assembly ULIZ01 (sample SAMEA4835456, study PRJEB28245) | human gut metagenome | biome: gut microbiome; material: fecal sample | place: Denmark | collected 2008 | reverse complement strand
ACAGGAAAGCAATTTCCTGTAAAGTTAAAAATAGCGTATCACCGATATTTTCTATCGATGATACGCTATTTTCATTCTCCGGTTCCGCAGAGCCGGTCCACAGAATTAATAATCTCACGGACTTCCGGGATTTCCTCATGATACTCTTTCATGAGTTTTTCAATTTCTTCCTTCTGTTCTAATACTACATCCATGTTATATTCAATGGATGCCCGGATTTTCTGCCGCCGGCTCAATAATTCATGCTTGATTTCCACCATTTCACGCTTATCTACCAGTGCATTGGGCTGACTAATCCAGACCTTTGCATCATAAAGTTCATATTTTTGCAGCATGTGTACTAACTTTCCATTAAAATATTCCAAGTCATCACTGTTCCGCTCAAATTTTTCTCTTTCCCGTTTGGCTTCTAAGTACTGCTCCCAGAGATAGGTCAATTCATAGGAATTATGCACATGGTATTTCTCGCAGGCATAATCCACCGCATTCGTAGAATTTACATACTTTATTTTAGTATGGTTCAAAAGAGTAATGGCATGATTCATGTTCACTTCTGCCCGCTTGATTTCTCTTGTATTATTCTGATTCCGGTACAGCATAAAGAATCCACTGGCTGCCGCAGCTACCATCAGAATCGTAAATAGAATCCGTACATCCATTTCCAATGTCACATGAAGAACCAATATGACTGCAAGGAATGCCAGTACCATGCCAAATACTACATAGGATGCCTTCCGCAGAATCTTCTGTTCTTCCATTAACTCTTCCCGGTAATAGGCCCATTCATTCTTCTCCCCTTCCAGGTAATTCATATCACGCTTTACGGCCGCCTGATACATCTCATTTGCCTGCAGGGTCCGGATGGATTCCGTCAGAGTCTCCTCTTCCTGTTCCATCTGTGCATACTGCGTATCTGTCAGCTTCTTGGTTGCTTTCAGATAATCGGAACGGGACTGATCCAGTGTAAGAATACTGTTTGCAGTATCTCTTAAAGCAGCTGCCTCATCTTCCGGCAGTTCTTCAATAATCTGGATATCCTTTAAATAAGAAGTCACCACACGATATTCAGACTTTTCATTTTCCAGGGTCTTTGTGGTGTCAATCATCTGTTCACAGTGACCCAGAACATAATGTTGTACTTTATGTTCATCCTTCCGGTCTTCTTCCGATAACGTATCCTCTGTGATACATTCTAAGACCTCTTCAATTGTTTTCTTTGGTTTCCTTTTTCTTCTAAAAAATTTAATCAATGTTATGCCCACCGTCCATTGCTTTCGTAAATATATTTTTTCTTATCCAGCACATCCCGAAATGCTTCCAGTACTTCTTCCTCATCATTCCATTGCTTATGAATATCCTCTAATGTCTTTTGCAGTTCTTCTGATACTTCATAAACCTGTTCCTTTTCATCCGGTGCTGCCATCCGCCATGCTTCTTCCATCTCCCGCATACATGCCGGATTGTTATTATAGTCATAAGCTTTCTTAAAGCATCGTGCCGCATCCCGGTACAGGAATAATCCGGTATGTGCAACTCCAATATTATTCCATATATTTCCTATGACAGAAGCAGCCAGCTTCCCCGCCTCTTCCTTCTGCAGCAGACGCATATATTCCCTGATAGCCATGACATACCGGTGATTCATAAGGCTTCTGTCTGCCCTGATTTTCATACATTCAATTTCTGATTTATTTTCTATTTCTGCCAGTGCATATTCGATTTCATCTTTTTCTTTCTTTGTGCAAAAGCCGCAGTCATCCATCAGAAGCCGGACTTTCTTTGCCAGCGTCATTTTCTTTCGGACAGCCTCTTTTAACTGCCCGGCTAACTCCAGGTCTTTTAACTCCTCTGCAATCCAGCTGATTAAATCATCCGACACAAAAGAATCGTCAAGATATTCCGTGTGGTTTAAAATATACCAGTTCAATTCCTCCAGGGAATAGATATTTATCATATTCTGTTCTAAATAATATGGCACATCGGTTTCTTTCCGATTGCATAAAATCAATTCTCCCATGAGTTCTCCTCCTACAGTTCCATTTTATATTCCCACACTTTTTCAGAGCTTTTATAAATCTCTCCAAATCCAAGGTCCCGTATGGTAACCTTTACAGCGGAATCCGACAGTGCTTCTGTCATAACAGAAAGTCTGGTCATACGTTCCGGCCGTTTGGGAATATCCGTAAGCTCTAAGGATTCTATCTTTGCTTCCCTGCTGTCCGGAAGCTGCAGCCAGAAATCAACGGTATTCGTACCTGCCAGTAAAATCTCGCACTGATTCTTTGCTTCATACCAGTTTTCTCCTGCACTTACCAGTGTATGGAAAATAAGTTCTTCCCGATCTTTTACTTTAAGGCTGATATTTACCTTCATCTCATTCTCGCCAATATAGACAAACTGCCATGGCTGCATTCCGGTATGGATGCAGGATGCATAACAGGCTCCCTTAGCATAAAGATTTTTGCCCAAGAAAACATGCCTTCCGTTGCAGAGAAATTTTAAGGATTCTCTCATCCATTCTCCATCAAAACTATCCCCGGTCAGATATACCGAAGAATAAATTTTACGGGAAACGGCATCTGTTACTACATCTAAAAACGCAGTGTCTTTATTGCCAATCAAAGGACCATAATCTTTCAGATAAATATGAACCAGCTGTGGTGTGGAATTCAGATTACGCTCCATGTAATAAAAGCGCATACTGTTCTTGGAATAATCAAAGAGAACTGCATCATGCAGCCACAGTTCTTCCTTCTGGCTTAAAGCATAGTAATAAAAGCTTTCTGCATAATCGATGACATGATACTGCTCTTTTGTCCACTTCATCCGTCCGGCTATTTTTTCAATCAGTTCCATCTTCTCCCGGTTTAAAGTATCCATGGTAATGGTAATTCTTGCCAGCTTCATGGATGTGCCGAATTTCTGCGGTACCGTAAGAATTTTACGGACAAAGAGACTTAACAGTTCTACCGTATCATAAGTTTCCCCTTCCACGGTAACCTGTTCGCCTGCCAGTGCCCGGCCAAAGAGCCGGTCACAGCCGCTTCCTTCGCCATTTTTCATGACAGTCTCTGCTTCTTTTCCGTAATACCACTGTCCGATTCCTCTCCGCTTACAAAGGCTTAATGGAATCTGGTACAATTCACTGCCTGCCACGGTACTGATGGTATCCGGCTCTGACATATCGGATGTACAATATGATACTAATGCGTATTTTTTTCCAAAATCAAGTCCTATTGAAAGGCTTTTTTCCTTCATACCATCACCCTGTTATTGTTTTCCCTGTTATTACATCAGTTGAAAACGTTCTTCATTCCTTTTCTTCATGCTGTCATATTTCCGTAAAAGCCGCTCTAACTTCTCATAATCCTTTAAGGTATATTCTAATTCCATTTCATTCAACATATCATAGGTGCTTCCGTTTTCCCTGCCACAGACATCCTTACAGGAAAGCCGTCCACTCTCAGTCACAACGGACTCCCGTGGTGCTTCCTCTGAAATATAATACGGAATTTCTTCTCCAAAGAATACGATAAATTCTTTTACGAAAATGCCCTCATACATCTCATTCATATCTTCATCCACATAGGATTCACCCTTCTGATAGTGAACCACCACACGCTTACTTGGGTTTGTCCGGTATTCCAAAAACTTCCGGTCGTAAAAATGAAATCGATAACGGATCTCTTCCGGCATCTGCTGATAAAATGCAAAATAAAGATTCTGTGCCAGCTGCTCCTGTAGAAGCTGCTCTGTCATCTCCATTACACCTTTTTCTTCTATGGACAAATCCCTCTTCGCCACTGCATAAAGCAGTGCCAGCTTCATCACCTGGCTTAATTCTTCCTGTTCCTCATAATTTTTCTTTAAGCCTCTAATGACATTTTCCGGTACAATGCCCTGATGCACAAAATAGAAATGTGCGAAATAATTTACATATGCTTTTTGCAGAAGATGAGGTGCTCCGTGTGACACAAAGCTTTCATAAATGCTCTGCACCTGTTCTACAAATTCTGCTGTATATAACATCTGCATCAATAACCGTTCTTCCAAGTCTCTGGTATCTATATCAAAAGTCTGCGCTGCTGACCAGACCGCCGCCATTACACGGGTCGGACCGCAGTAGAACTGTGCTAAATACTGCAGCATCTCTTTACTGTATTTCTTCGCCTGAAAAGTCACTGCACAAAGTGCCAGCAGGAAGTCATCACTTTCATAATCCACTTCTTCTATTTCATAAGTCAGAAGTGCTGTCAGTTTCTCCAGCCGGATGCCTTCCCAGCCAAATTCCCGGATATCCGGATATGCAATCTCATATAACCGGTATTCCAACATCAGATTCAAAAGATAGGCTCTGTCATCCCGCTTCATAGAAGAAAGCGGTGCATGACGCAGACACTCTTCCACCAGTTCCTGATTATCTTCCTGCTCATAGAAATGTACTGCCTTTGCATAAAGCTCTGCCCGGTAACTTTCCCGCAATGCTTCCTCTTTTAAGAAGATGCGTAAATACTCACTATCCTCTGGCATAAATGCAAGGTGGGTATCCCTGGATGTAAAATGATACAAAAGATACGAAATCTCATATGGTGCATATTCCATGCAGGTACGGTAAAAGGCACCAGGCCTCATCAGCTTTTCCAGCTGGTATGAAATCTCACTGCCATACCGGTATCCCTTCGTATCCTCAAATACAATGACATAGTCCTTGCTGTATAACTCAAAATAAGCACTGCCATTTACAATCGGCACACACTGCACTTTTCGCAGCTGGTCATGCAAAACATACATCCGCACAATATTCGGTGCAAAGCAGTTCATTTTATGGGTAAAGAGAATCTTCGCCAGTGGTCCTGCCATCTCTTTTTGTATCATGCCTTTATTTAATAAATCAGAATAGATAATCGCCAGATTATCATCAATATGACCTTCTTCTATCTGGGCAATTGCGAATTCTTCCATCCGCTTCCGGTAACTGGAATATACCTCCGGCTCTTTCTCCTTTAACGCTGCTACATTTGCAAGCAGAGCCGCCTTCTGTTTGTATGGAATGCTGCTGTTATACTGAAAATACATCTGTATCATCCGTGGAATTTTCTTAATGGCAAGTAAATCCATGGACATTAAATATGCTTCATTTAATCCTGCCAGCCGCAAATCTTCTTCCACGCCACGTTCAAACCAGATATGATAATGCAATCCAAAACGCTGTCCTCTTATCAGGTAAGCACAGATTGCTGACAACATCTGATTATTCTGAAATTTATCATATGCCACGCACATAGTCTTATAAAGCAGCGGATGAAATACCCGTTTTTCCGATACCAGCGTCGTAATCTGCATGGCAAGGTCACTGGTCAACACACCTTTTTTTGCCGCCCAGTAAAGAATGCGGATTTCAAAATCAGTAAGTCTCGTTAAAAGATACGGATTCTGCCAGTATAAATAGAATCCTTCGATATAGAAAAACGGACTGTTACAGCCGTCTAACATCTGGCTCTCAATTGCCCGGATTTTCCTGGTATCATTCTCACAATATTCTTTCTTTAAGAAAAGCAGCATCCAGAACACCCGGATATCATCGGTTTTCTGATAAATTTCTTCAATCTCTGCAGTCAGCCGGTTCACATAGGATTCTTCACGCTCCCACAACGTACGGAGATAGAGAAAATATGCATAAAGCGGTGTATCTTTTGCTTCCTCTTTCCGCCGGAACTCATCAAATAACCACTCTGCCTCCTGCTTCTGTCCGCTTACCAGTAATGCCTGTATTTTCATCAGAAGATACCAGTCATTTTCCGGCCGCATTGCAATCAGATGATTCAGTGCATCTAACATTCCTGATGCAAAAAGTCCTGCGCCAATCTTTTTCATACGATAATTGAGATAGATTCCGGTGATATGTGCAAGTGTTCTCTGCTCTTCCAGATAATCGATATGCTCCTGTTCTCTGCGCTCCGGCGTCCTGATTATGGTAATCTCATAAGTAAGATGCTGATAAATATTTTCTAAAGTAATTCTTCCATAATTTTTTCCGGTATGAAGTTCTGCCGGGTCAATATAATAAATAAGGTCGCAGATACTTCCGGTAAAATCATCTGAAGTATAAACATTCTTTTCCAGTTTTAAGAAGCTGCTGTCTGTCTGTGCTTCAAAGCTTATATACCCCCAGCCATTCTTCTGCACAAAAAGCGTTTCCTTCTGCTCCTCTTTGATATCCCGATAGGTAATTTCCTGTTCTTTTAACGCAAGTTCAATGCGTGGCTTGGCATTAATCGTAACCAAGAACTCCTCCATACCGGAAATCAATGCTCCCGGTCCGCCAAAGCCGGCATACCATAATAGTTCTTTTCCTTTTTCTTCTTTTAATACATGTTGAAAGCCCTGGGAAGCAAACAGATGGTAAGCTTCCATATAATCCGTCTGTGCCAGTTTGATAAAATCACTGAGATTTCGGATTCTTCCGGTAGACGCATTTCCATAAGGCCGGATTATAGACACAACAAAAGAAAGGCTGTATTCCAACTGATTACAAATAATACAGAATTCACCCTTTTGTATATCGCCAACCCGGAAACCCTCACTATGGAACTGAAATCCGATTCGGACTTCTTCCCCTTCAAATTCCGGTGTCAGACATTCCATATATGGATTAGAGGAATAAATCAGCCCCTTTACCGGAACATGGTTGGATACTTCAATCACAAATTCTCCCGTATAACCCTGTCCCTCTAATACCTCAATTTCAATCTTCTCTTCCGAAAGAGATAAAACCGGCTGTTCCTGTTCAAATTTTCCTGCTGCAAGTCTCTGAATCCGTCTACGCAAAATGTCACCTGCTTTTCCTTCTCCGATATGAGATTTTGTTGCTTTTTCCCTCATTACAGTTATAATAGATTATAAACTATTTAAAACACACATGCAACTTTCTTTCCGTTGTATTTTAACAGGAGGTCTTTTTCATGATAACACCAAAAGAACATTTTCACGGAAGTGATTTAGAGAAAATAGAAGCCGTTTACGGTATCAAAAAAGAGGATATTACAAGCTTTTCCGCCAATGTCAATCCCTTAGGCGTATCTCCGTTACTGCGAAGTACTTTGGCTTCCCATATTGATGCCATTACATCCTACCCGGACCGGGAATATACTTCTTTAAGAAAATGTATTGCTGCCTATACCGGCACCGATGCCAGCCAGGTCATTGTAGGAAATGGTTCCACGGAATTAATCTCTCTTTTTATTCAGATTGAGCATCCGAAAAAAGCCATGATTCTCGGTCCGACTTATTCGGAATATGAGCGCGAAATTTCCTTAGGCGGCGGTACTACACTCTACTATCCACTCCGGGAAAAGGATGATTTCGTCCTTGATGTGGATGATTTTACCGCTCACTTAAATGAAAGCATCGACCTTTTAGTACTCTGCAATCCCAATAACCCTACCTCATCCTGCATCAACCGGACGGATATGCGCCGGATTTTAGATATCTGCAAGCAATATGATATCTTTGTCATGGTGGATGAGACTTATGTGGAATTTGCCGATAACATGGATGAAATTACCGCAGTTCCACTGACCCACTACTATAACAATATTATTATCCTGCGTGGAACATCCAAATTCTTTGCTGCTCCGGGGCTCCGCCTTGGCTACGCTATCAGCGGCAATCAGGATTTAATCAAATCCATCAATACAAGAAAAAATCCATGGACCATTAACTCTCTTGCCGTAATTGCCGGAGAATTGATGTTTACCGATGAGGAATACATCCAGCAGACAAAATCTCTTATTTCTTCAGAGCGTGCCCGGATTTATGAAATCTTTAAAAATCACCCGGATTTCAAACCATACAAGCCATCCGGCAACTTCATGCTTCTTAAAATCTTAAGAGAGGACATTACTCCTGCGGATTTATTTGATAAAGCAATCCGGAAGAATATGATGATTCGCGACTGCTCTACTTTTCCTTTCTTAGATAACAAATACATCCGCTTCTGCTTTATGATGCCGGAGATGAATGATAAGCTGATTGACTGTCTTCTTTCGAAGTAATTTCTTATTTTTCTCCGCTAATCTGTGCCAGCCGGAACTGCCACTAACAGTTTCTATGGAATTCATGGCGACGTAAAAAGGCGAAACCAGTCTATTTTTGATTGGTTCCGCCTTTTCTTACTTTACAGAAAATTGCTTTCCTGTAAAGCGAAAAACGCTCTGCGAAGATACGCAACAAGTAGTTTTCTCATTTACTCCAGATTTAATTTCTTATGGGTAATCAATGCTGTTATGATATAGCATACAATTGATACACCGATGTAAAGTATCATGCTCTTTGAAAATATATTTCCATACATATTTGCAATCGTTATGCTAAAGAAGCTGTCATCTCCCATTGCAGCCTGTTTCTCAACAAATCCATTTGCTGAATTAATGGATATCACAAAAGATATAATCTGAAGAATCGCATAAAGCACACCATACATCACAATCGACATTGCAACTTTGTGGCGGAACAACTGACCGATTGCCATGCTGGCATATACCATAAGCATAGCGGAAAACGCAGAAATCACACTATATAATATTGCCCAGCCAAAGAGTGCCGGAATCGAGATTCCTATCATATCTCCCAGCTGCTGCAGTAATTCTTCCAGCTTGATTCTTTCCCCTTCATTACCCAGATTCAATCCAGCTGTCACTATCAATGAAAATGCCGAAACATAAACAAGTATTGATGTAATTGCATGCCAGAATACCGCCACCAAAAGCTTTCCATTAATCAAGGAAAAGGTGGTTACCGGAAGGGTATGTGACAAATAACCTTCTGCACCATACATGCTGTGGTAAAACCGAACCAGCAGAAAAATAAATGCCGTAACGCTCAATGCAATCAGCCCAATGATATACAAAAGAAGCATTGCCAGCCCGACCAAGGCTCCTATATCTGTTTCGAAAACCTGCATTTTCATCATCAGCATGCCAATTAACGTAACGCCGACCAAAACCATTGCCAGTGGAAATAATACTTTCCAGGTTGCTTTCATTTCATGTTTCATTACTTTTCCTAACATCTAAACACCTCCCGGAACAAAGCATCCACCGATTTACCCTGATTAATTCTAATATCATCTACTGATGAAGTCAGGCTGATTGTTCCATTCTGAATAAAGACTACCTCATCTAATACATTATCAACATCTGCAATCAGATGGGTTGAAATCAGAATCGTTGCATTCTCATCATAGTTGGTAAGAATCGTCCGCAATATATAATCTCTTGCCGCCGGGTCTACTCCTGCAATCGGCTCATCCAGAACATATAAGTCCGCACGACGGCTCATTACTAAAATAAGCTGCACCTTTTCTTTGGTTCCCTTGGACATGGATTTTAATTTATCATTGGGATTAATGGATAATTTTGCCAGCATATCATAAGCTCTTACCACATCAAAATCCTGATAAAAATCTTCAAAATAATCTAAAATATCACGTACCCGCATCCCCATGTTAAGATATGTATGATCTGGCAGATAAGAAACCACCTTCTTTGTCTCTACGCCAATCTTCATTCCTTCCACCAAAATCTCGCCCTCATCCGGAGTAAGGATTCCGTTAATCAGCTTAATCAGTGTTGTCTTTCCACTTCCGTTCGGTCCTAAGAGACCAACAATATGTCCGCTCTCTAAGGTCAGGTTCAGATGGTCAAGCGCAGTTTTCTTTCCATATCGCTTGCATACATCTTTTACTTCCAATAATGTACTCATGCCTGCTCTCCCTCCAAAATCTCCTGAATCAAAGATAAGGTTTCTGATTTCTTATAGCCAAGCTTGCTCATATTTTCCAAAAATTCCTTAATCTGTTCCTGTGCCAGATTATTCTTCAACTCCTCAATCATTTTTGCATCCTCCGTTATAAATCTCCCGCTTGTACGCTGGGAATACACAAGTCCTGTCCGCTCTAACTCTGTCAGTGCTTTCTGCATCGTATTCGGATTTACTGCAGCTACCGCCGCCAGATCCCTGACAGAAGGTAACTTATCTCCCGGACTGTATTTACCGGATATTATTTCCATCTGAATCCGCTCCACAATCTGAATAAAAATAGGACGATCCGAATCCAATTCCCATGCCATGCAATCACCCCTTTCCGTATTTTTGTACTATATAAGTAATACAATATATTCTTACGACGGATTTGTCAAGAGGATTTTCATTACCAATCCTTAATTTATTCCTCATGTCAGAAATAGTGGCCACCAGGTGGACACCAGTAACCAATAAGGTGGTCACTTAGCCACCAGCTTATAAAAACTTCCCACATTGGTCCATCTTTTCGTAAAGTTAAAAATGAAATGTACACCAGACACGAAGACAACAAAACTGTTACTGAAACTATTCCTGCTTTGGACTTCATCCAGAAACTG
>ULIZ01014789.1_pt1 | contig 10424 bp, 5 predicted proteins | sample 1950601 | NCBI WGS metagenome assembly ULIZ01 (sample SAMEA4835456, study PRJEB28245) | human gut metagenome | biome: gut microbiome; material: fecal sample | place: Denmark | collected 2008 | reverse complement strand
ACATATTGGCTCCAAACGTAAATACGCTGAATTTACTGTCTACATTCAAGCGACCGGAGAAACGCTCCATATCGCTACCAATGATCAAACCTTCAGAATTCAAATATCCCAAACTAGCATAATATCCGGTTTTTCCTGCACGCCCTTGCAGATTCAGGTTGTAATCTTGATAATAACCTTTACGAGTAATTGCATCCATCCAGTCATAAGAAGAAACGCCGTCCCAGCCATAGCTCTTAGAGAGTTTCGCTACTGCATCCTCGTATGTACCTCCATATCGTGCTACATCTCCTTTGGCAAAAAGATCCATTGACTCAGAGGCATTGGCATAATCCATATTATTATTAGCCATTGAAACAAAACCCTGTTTAATATCTAAGTTGATATTAAATTTGCCTTGCGCACCCTTTTTTGTTGTAATCACGATAACTCCATTGGCTGCACGTGAACCGTAAATAGCTGTTGCGGCCGCATCTTTGAGGACAGTAATGCTTTCAATGTCAATAGGATTGATAGCGGCCATCGGGTCCAAAAACTTGTTTGATGTGGCACTCATGCCTTCAGAATCAGAATTAACCGGCATGCCATCTATCACATAAAGCGGTGATGTACCTGAGTTCATAGATCCACGTCCGCGTACATAGACTGCACCATAAGCACCGGGCATACTGGTTGAGTTGTTCATTTGAAGTCCTGGAATCGATCCTTCTAAAGATTTCACGAAGTTTGGGTCTGTTTTTTTCGCAATTACGTCTTGTCCAACAACTGTGGCTGCACCGGTAAAGGACGCTTTACGTTGTACGCCATAGCCTGTTACTACAACTTCGTCAAGCATTTCAGCATCAGGTCTCAATGTTACTTTTACATTAGGTTTGATAGCAACTTCCTGTGTCTGCATCCCAACGAACGAAACACGCAAAGTTTTCGCAGAACTGCAAAAACCGTAAATGATTATATATGAACTGTTTATAATAAAGCAATAAATCTGCTACATTCAATAAAAACATTAATAGCAAGTACTTTATCGCATATTGAAAATGCCATTAACTTACTAATGTGCTACCAATATAGATGTTACATTCTTGTTTTCTAGTGCGTTATACTTAAGAATAATGCTTATTTCATACTATTATCATGTACTTATGGTTTTCTTTAGTTTTTTTTGTAAATAAAAGTGTATTAATAACAGATGTTAGCAAAGGGGAAATAGAAAGAACGTATCCAAAGAGAAACGGAACTATTATGTCAAAATAAAGTAATGCATAAAGTTTCTAATTTGAGGAAATTAGCAGGCCAATGGCCTGCTAATATACAAAATGAAGAGAGATGCCTATCAACAGTGGGCATCTCTCTTTGATATTACCAAAAGTAGTAATTATATTTTTGTATTGTTATTACTCTACTTCTTTGGTTCTTTTTACATATTAATCTATAAATAGTCTATTTTATTTCAATCGCTGTGTTATAATCACTTTCACGATTCGGAATAATCCACTTCCAGAAAGTTTCATCATAATTACCTGCTTTATCGAAACCATAAGTTCCACTAATGAACTGGCTGTAATTACCCCCTTCTGCAATAGATGGACGGACAACAGGATCACCCCAACGTTTACAATCATACCAACTGAATCCTTCGCCCCATAATTCTAAACGACGATACTTTTTGATTTCTTTCAATAAATCTTCTCCGGTAGCAGTACAAGTATATTGTGGATCACGTCCACTAGTGAGATTCAACTCTTTCAAGCTATTCTGTGCATCAGTCGGATCTGCACTCAGATGATAGTTAGCTTCCGCTTCAATTAACAACATTTCAGATGCTCTGAAAATTGGTTGGCAGCCAACGGCAGGTTGGGCTGTAGCCTGAAACTTTAAACTCGCATAAGCATAGGATTGATCTGCAGCTGCTGCAACAACTCCTTTAGTGTATTGGTTCGCTTTCGCCTTAGCTGTTTTATCTGTAAAAAAGTTTATATCATCATCATCTGTGTAGATAACTTCTTCAAAGGTTTTACCAGCAGGTAGAAATGCAGATTCTGTAAGGAACAGCCCTTTGCGGATATCTGTATCTGGAAATGATTCTACTAATGCACGATTAATGCACACATTAATTCCTTGCTGAGCGTAATAACCGTTACAAGCCATGAAAAGCTGCCAGCCAAAATACCAAATAGTTTCAGAGGCGTCATTGTATACGCCCCAAATCCATTCATTGTTAGGTTCACAAAAACCACTGCGATAGGAATTTACATCCATTAACGCAAAACCTTCACGGGCTAAAGAAGCATGTGTTTTTGCAGTAGCATAATCTTCACGTGTTAAGGCTGCACGCGCATAAATGGCATGAGCTACCGGTGCATCCGGAAAACTAATAGTAGAAGTAGCTTCTGCATATACATCATTGCGGGTCAATCCTGAAGCGTCATACAGTCTGATAGCCTCATCAAGATCATCATATATTTGTTCATAAGTTTTTGCTAATGTGGATAAAGCCATATCTGTTTCCCCGCCGGCTTCTGATACTTCCTTTGTACGCAGTACTATGCCGTCAGTTGCACCATTATTACTACGCGCCCAAGGTAGACAATAGAACTCTGATAAACGGAAGAAAGAATAAGCCCGGAATGTCAAAGCTTCAGCCTTTAAAAAATCTTTCATTTCCTGTGTACCTTCAGCCTTATCAATACGATCGATCACTGCATTGGCATTTCCAATAATCAAATAATAATAATACCAAGGATAAGAATCATAGATAGAACTGCTATTCTGTGTTTGGCTCGATTCGTTATTCATAATCGGTGACCATCCCGGAGACATATAGGGGAAGTTCAAATCCTGTCCTGCATATTCTCCATACAGTACTTTCATTGTTCCTTCACCGTTGAACATCTGTCCGTAATAGCCATGCTGTTGAACCATTGTCCGGCAAATACCGTTGATAACAAGTTTGGCATTATCCGTTGTAGAGAAAATAGCATCTCCTTCTGCTGTCTGTGTAGAGTCAGTCTTAAGCCAGCTGTCCGAACAAGAGGTAAGCCCCATGAGACAGCCGAGGCCGAATATCATAGCTTTTTTGAATGTATATTTCATAATTGGTTTCATTTTAGAAGTTTAAATTAAGTCCGAGCGTAAAGACACGCGCTGCAACGAACGTGTTATCTTGAGAACCGCTGAAGCTATATTGAGGATTCATACCTTTACGTGCAGTGAAAGTAGCTGCATTCTCTATTGAACCGTAAATGTTCAAACCGCTTAATCCCCATTTATTAACCATTCTTTTAGGGAATGAATAGTTCAGATTGATGTTCTTGATGACAAAATAAGAAGCATCTGTCAACCAGCGTGAGCTTGCGCCGTAGGAAGTGGAAGCCAAACCGGAGAGGTCGAACTGAGGAGTACCGTTAGGATCCAGACGGTTAGGAGAGTCAGCCGTCATACCTTCCGGAGCAACTTTCCATCCATTTAACACATCTTTGTGCAAAGCACTTGGTCCGTTTGTCGTAGTATACATCAAACCTTGGTAGTTATAATCGTATACTTTTCCACCTAATGAATATGTGCAGAGAACAGAAAGTGTAAGGTCTTTCCAAGTCAAAGCTGTATTGATACTTCCATACACATCAGGCAATGCACTTCCTTGCCAGTCTTTTTCTGCATACGAGGTGTTGTACACATAGTTCTTATCATTGATAGTAACATAATCTCCTCTTGCTTTTAATGCATTGACTGTACCTTCACTCAATTGTGAATTCGCATTATAAAGAGCGCGTCCTGTCATTTGATCCACACCGGCATAAGTATAGGTATAGAATTCATAAATACTATGTCCTTCACTGTAATTTTGTGTACCATGCAGAATATCCTTACCACCAGGCAATTTAGTGATTTCGTTGTGAATAGTAGTCAAATTCAAACCGATGTTCCATTTCCAGTCTTTAGTCCGGATAGCATCTACATCCATAGCAACCTCAAGACCTGTATTGCGCACACTACCTATGTTTGCAAAATATTGCGACATACCGGTTGGCGTTTCATCAGAAGTTGCATACCAATCTGTTGCACCCGCAGAAAGTGGATTGTAAACAGTGAAAAGTAAGTCTTTAGATGTTTTGTTAAAGAAATCCAAAGAGAAGTTGAAACGGTTGAACAAACGGCCTTCCAATGCAATATCCAATGAGCCGGAAGTCTCCCATTTCAAATTCTTATTGGGGATTTGGATTTTATAGAATGCACCGATACCTGCATTAACATCCGAATAGAAAAGTTCTTTATAGGCATAATAGTCAGCTCCGGCATCATTACCCACTTCACCATAAGAAACGCGGAATTTCAGGTTATCAATCCATGTAAGATCTTTCATAAATTTCTCTTGAGAGATTATCCAGCTTGCTCCCAATGACCAGAAATTACCCCATGGTTCATAGAAACGTGAGGAACCGTCGCGGCGGAATGAAGCGTCCATGAAATATCTCTCGGCAAAGTTATAACGTGCACGAGAAAGGTAACTTTCTGTTGTATATTCCTGCGTATAACCATCGATGCTTGTCATTTTAGCAAAGTTGCTCATTTCGATGTTGTCGCTGACTTTCATCTGCTCTTTCATCATAAAGTCATAGTTATAGGAATGTTTGAAAGATTCATGTGCTAATAAGACATCAATATGATGCTTGTCGAAATCATGTCCCCAAGTCAGTTCTTGTGTAAAGCGATACTCGCGAGTACGGGCATGCATCTTGGAAAGACGTCCGTTATTAGCAGCACCGTCACCACAATAAGGATTGTTAAAGCTTTTTTCTGTGTTATTTACATTATAGAGGTCTCCTCTCACTGTTGCTGCAAAATCTTTCAGGAAAGAAATCGTACCATACACCTGGCCTGATACAGCATTGCGTTCCTTGCGGTTGACATCATTCTGGATTTCATAGATGATATTGCGTCCGCTTAAGTATCTATAATTATTTATATCATACGAATTGCCATTCTCGTCAGTGGCAATACTTCCGTCTTCATTATGCATCATATAAGGATAAACGGGAGCCATTTGTCCTGCAGTATAGAACGGATTTGCATAATATTGGTCATAAGCAGTAGCCTGATAGTTAGAGCCGGACATGGTTCCACTCAAGCTTACGCCTGTCTTAAACCAGGAAGTCGGTTGATAATTTGCTTTCAAACGTGCGGTAAAGCGGTCATAATCGGAACCTATGATATAACCCTTCTCATTCAGATAACCAAAAGAAGAGAAAATATCATATTTATCACCCATAGCATCTGCACTGGCAGTATATTCTTGGCGATAGCCTGTACGTTCCAATGCATCCAACCAGTCCAAGTCATTATAGCCCGGTTTTACCTTTGCCACAAGTTTGCCATTTTCATCGAACATATCAGCACCGCTCTTATCAAAGATAGGAGATTTAACAACACTGTTAACATTCTTAGAGGCTTCAAATGCCTGCTCTGCAGGCATTCCTGCATTTTTCTGATAATAACTTTGCATACCAGAACGCATTGTCTCCATCCATTGGTTTACTCCCAGTTTCTCATATTCAGGAATACCACGAGTGTACATACCTTGTTTTACACCTATTCTGAAATTCAGCTTATGGCTCTTACCTTTCTTGGTAGTAATCATAATAACGCCATTAGCCGCTTTATTTCCATAAAGAGCAGCAGACGACGCATCTTTCAAAACAGAAATAGATTCTATATCCTGAGGATTAATATCATTTAAACTTCCACCATAAGGAGAACCGTCCACAACAATTAACGGAGCGTTTGTCCCATTAACAGAACCAAATCCACGAATACGAATTTCAGATTTGTCACTACCCGGCTCACCGTAAGAGTTGTTCACCTGAATACCGGGAGCGGCACCTTCCAAGGTTCCCGTCACCTCTGTAACAGGGCGCATTTCTAATTTTTTGGAATCAATAGAAGCCACAGCACCTGTAATAGATTGTCGGCTCGCTGTACCATAAGCAACAACTACAACCTCATCAAGCATCTCACTATCAGACTTTAACGTAACTTGTACGCGTGGCTTGATAGCAACCTCTTGCGTCTGCATACCAATGTACGAAATCTGCAAAGTTTTCGCAGAACTCACTCAGATGCAAATAATTTAAAATAAACAATTTACAATCGGCAATAAAGTATTTGTTCAGAATAAAGGTATCGATAGATATTGTTTTAGTCGTATCTGATAATATAACTATATTACTAAAATGCTACTTATAGCTTGTAATTTCCATTGATAATTAGTGTTTTACATAAATGGTTGCTGAAAAACAATCACATTATAAGTATACTCATCACTTTTTTGAAATATTTTTGTAAGTAAAAAGCATTGATACTCATGAAGTCTCTTTTTTATAATTGACTCCAAACGGACTTCTTCTATTAGTTCAAAAACGAAAAACATCTGTCATGCTATCACATTGCAGGGTTTATAAGTCTGATTATAAATACATTAAAGCGTGATAGATAGACGTGGTAGATAAATATCTTTACAAATATCTATCACGCTGTGTATCGTGTGACTAAACAGATACAGTATCTTATTTTATTTACAAAATAAGATAAAGTATTAGTTCACAGTAATGAACAGTTTGTTTTAATATGGGAAGCTCATCGTTTCGACCGATGAAACTATTGGTTTCAATGCTACATATCCACCTTTTTCCCAGCGATAGTGGTTGCTTACTTCATTTTCTCCAAATCATGAATAATAGTCATATCCATTACATTGGTATATACCTGCGTAGTCTTTACGCTTTTGTGTCCGAGTAGTTTTTGCACTGTAGTAATATTTATACCATTATATATGAGTAAAGTAGCATTGGTATGGCGCGCGGTATGAAAGGATATCCTTTTTGACAATCCTGCCAATCTTGTGATAATTATCAAATCCTTATTGACATTTGAGTTATCTCTTAAATGAAAAAAATCTTCCAAATTATCTCGATATTTATTAAGAATCGCAATTCCTTTTCCTGAGAAGAGCAGATAAAGAGGAAGGCGCACTTCCGTTCCTGTCTTCACAGACTTGTATATAAGCCATGTTTCCTGATTGATATCTACGAAATTTTCAGAAGACAAATTAATAAAATCGGAATATCTCATTCCAGCATAACAACAGAACAAGAAAGCATCCAAGGACTTTTGTAACTTGACGTATCTGCCTGATAAAATCAGATTTTCCAGTCTTTCCAACTCTTCCGGCACCAAATGGGTGTGTTTGTTTTCTATTGTTTTTATTTTATACTTTCTAAAAGCATACTTCTGTATTTCAATATATTCTTTGTTTATAGCTATATTTACATGCCGTTTCAGATGTTTCATGTGTTTGGCAATAGTGTTGGTATGATACCCTTTCAATTGTAGGAAGTATTCGAAAGACGAAATTAACTCGAATGTCAAATCTGAAAATGTTATGTTCTTTTTGAATTCTTGCAACAACATAAGTGTAGAAAGATGATTGCGTTTAGTACTATCTTTCAAAGATGAGTTCATAACCTCTTGCCTGAAAAAGGATATAAACGAAGAGTTATTTTCCTGTGTAGTTAAGGCGTTTTTTAATAGCTCTAGAGAGATGCGCTTACCTTGCTGCCATAATTCCAGTTCCTTTTTTCTATTGTTGCAACAAATTCATAAATCAACCTGTTCAGAGCGTCTGCATTAGGATGATTTTTAACAATCAACTTTTTGTTATCCCACTGTTCCGGTTTCAAATAGACCTTGGTTGAAAAATACTTTTTCTTTCTGCCTAAATAAGCTTCGACTTGTACTAATGCCATTCCTTTTTTATTCAGGCATTTCTTTCTGTTGTACACAAGATTGTAAATAATTTTATTCATTTCAAACTGTTTAAATTAATACTATAAACAAATAAGACAATATTCTGTGCAAAACCAGAGTTGAACAAGGATTAATATCTGTGAAAAGTCGCATTTCTTTTTTTGTAATCTAGCTTTAGAGGCTGCAAAAAAGACACAAGATGTCTTTGATTATTCTGTAAAACCGCATCAATACTGGCGATTTTTTAACCATTTTGTTTTAAAATACATGTATTCAGATTAATAATTAGCTAAAACAGCAGAAACATAGTGATAGCGAATAATACTATTTTGAGCTTCTTTAATTATACAAAAACTGTTATTCAGCATAAAATCGCTATTTTCATTAACAGATTGATAGATTTACAAGGTTTTTTCAATAAAATAGTTGCCCGTTTCATATTTATTAATATATTTGCATTTTGTTAGAGTAAAGAAACAATTAATGTAAAGTTAAACTTTAAGAGAGAATTTATGAAAAGAAAATTAATGCTGTTATTGGCCTGCCTTTTTGTAGGAATAGGCCTAGTAACTGCCCAAACACAGAAGGTTACAGGTGTTGTGATTTCTGAAGAAGATGGGCAGCCAGTTATTGGAGCCTCTGTATTGGTAAAAGGTACACAAATTGGTGCTATTACCAATGTAGATGGTGATTTTACTTTACTGAACGTACCAAGTTCTGCGAAGACTTTGCGTGTTTCGTTCGTTGGTATGCAAACACAGGAAGTTGCAATTAAACCAAATGTAAGAGTAATACTCAAATCAGATGCCGAACAACTTGATGAAGTTGTGGTAACTGCTATGGGTATCAAACGCGACCGTAAAGCATTGGGTTATGCGGCACAGGATTTGAATTCAGAACAATTGAACAAAGCAGGAACGACATCGCTTGCTAGTGCGATACAAGGTAAACTGACAGGTGTGGACATCCGTCAGTCATCGGGTGCACCAGGCGCTTCTTCTCAGATTATAATTCGTGGTGCTCGTTCGTTCGACGGCAACAACCAACCGCTATATGTAATAGATGGCATGCCGATAAACACAACTGCCGACTTTGATACCGGAAATTCTGTGACAGGCGCCAACTATGCCGATCGCAGCATCGATATCAATCCTGAAGATATAGAGTCGGTGAATGTGCTGAAAGGACAGGCAGCATCCGCATTGTATGGTATTCGTGCATCCAACGGCGTAATTGTGATCACAACCAAGCGTGGTTCCAAAAACAATATGAACAAGCCAAGTGTGACGATTTCAACAAACCTGAGCGCACAGCGAGTTTCACGCAAATTCGAACGCCAAGATATATATTCGCAAGGTAACAGTATTACCGCAGGATATGATCCGACTTCTTCCATGACTTGGGGACCGAAAATCAGCGAACTGGCCAACGACCCTAAATATGGTGGAAACATGAACAACCAATATACAGCGACAGATGGTATGCACGAAGGACAATATTATAACCCTAAGCGTGCACAAGCAGGTTTGAGCGGCTGGACAACACCACAGATTTATGATAATGTGGGAGACTTCCTAGGCACTGGATTTACTGAAAACACCAACGTAAATCTGTCACAAAGTATCAACGGAATAAACTATTCTTTCGGCGTGAACAATTCACACCAAAATGGTATCATTCCTTCAACAGGAATGGATCGTTGGGGAGCACGCGGATTGGTAGACTGGAAAATCAATCCACAGTGGAATACAGGATTCTCCATAAACTACTCATCTACCAAAATCACTTCCGCACCTGGTGCCAACGATGGTATCATGAATGTAGTTTATTCAGCCCCAGCCGAATATGATTTGAAAGGAATTCCCAATCACGAACCGGGAAATCCAACGAACCAGATATTATTCCGTTCCACTTCATTTACCAATCCTTATTGGTGGGCGGAACATAACGAATACCTTCAGCATACCAACCGTGCTTTTGGCAATACTTATTTGGAATATCAGCCAAATTTAGGTTTAGGAGAGAACTTCTCCCTCAAGATAAGAGAACAGGCCGGTCTTGACATCTGGACGTCAGATTATGCCACCATACGTGAAATGGGCAGTACATCATCATTGAAAGGTGGAGATATAGAAAATTACGGTTCTCAGCACAATGTATTCAATAACCTGTTTACAGTTAACTTTGACGGTAAATTCGGTAAAAGTGACGAATGGAGACTAAACGTAATATTAGGTAACGAATTCAATCATGAGAGCATCCGTAACTGGGATTATTACGGCAGTAACTTTAACTTCCCCGGTTTTACTAATATCGGAAACGCTACTTCACTAACATCCAGCGAGTATAAGCGACAGGAACGTACTGTGGGTTTTTTCGGAAGCCTTTCAATGTCATGGCAAGATCAGGTGTACCTGACCGTAACCGGACGTAATGACTATGTGTCGACCATGCCACGCGGTAGTCGCAGCTTCTTCTATCCTTCGGTATCATTAGGCTGGGAATTCACCAAATTACCTTTCTTGCAGAATAATAAAATATTGAACTACGGTAAACTCCGTGCTTCATTCGCACAGGTAGGCCAGGCCGGTAACTATTATGCCAATTATTATTATACCCCA
>ULIZ01046706.1_pt1 | contig 10426 bp, 10 predicted proteins | sample 1950601 | NCBI WGS metagenome assembly ULIZ01 (sample SAMEA4835456, study PRJEB28245) | human gut metagenome | biome: gut microbiome; material: fecal sample | place: Denmark | collected 2008 | reverse complement strand
CAAGATGTCTTCCTTCACCCTGGATGGCGTAACCACCGCTACTCCTCTGAACGTGATGAAGACTGCATGGAAGGCTGGCGAGTCCAATCTGGGCGTAGACCTTATGGCTATGTTCATCGGTAAGATCCCTGGAACCATCGGTGAGGTTTCTGTAGTAGCCCTGTTGATCGGCGCTGCTTACCTGGTATTTAAGAAAGTCATTTCCCTGCGCATTCCGTTAACCTACATCGTAACGGTCGCAGTATTCGTATTCATCTTCGGCAGACAGGATCTGAACTTTGTTCTGGCTCATATCTGCGGCGGCGGACTGATCTTCGGTGCATTCTTCATGGCAACCGACTATGTAACCAGCCCGATCACCCCGAAGGGACAGATCGTATTTGGTATTCTGCTTGGCGTGCTGACCGGAACATTCCGTCTGTTCGGTGGTTCCGCAGAGGGTGTTTCCTACGCAATCATCATCAGCAACCTGATGGTTCCGCTGATTGAGCGCTATACCCTTCCGGTGGCATTTGGAAAGGAGGGCAAAAAGGCATGAGTAAAGGTGGATTTATGAAGGATGCCGTAATCCTGTGTGCCATTACCCTTGTGGCAGGTGCATGTCTGGGCGGCGTTTATGAAATGACAAAGGATCCGATCGCTGCAGCAAACCAGGCAGCGAAAGAGGCTGCTTACCGTACCGTATTCCCGGATGCGGCTGGTTTTGAGGCTGCAGACCTTGCAGACAAGCTTCCGGCAGCAAATGAAACTATCGCAACCCTCGGATATGGCAACGTGTCTGTGGATGAAGCCGTTGAGGCAACCGATGCTTCCGGTTCTGTTGCAGGCTACGTAGTTACCGCTACTTCCAATGACGGTTACGGCGGTGCTGTTACCGTTTCTGTAGGTATCCAGTCTGACGGTACTGTAAACGGTATCGAATTTCTGACCCTGGCTGAGACTGCCGGTCTTGGTATGAATGCTCAGAAGCCTGAGTGGAAAGGTCAGTTTGCAGGCAAGAAGGCAGATGTGTTCTCCGTTACCAAAGACGGTGCATCTTCCGATGATCAGATCAACGCAATCAGTGGTGCGACTATCACTTCAAAAGCAGTCACTGGTGCGGTGAATGCGGCAGTTTATTTTGTAGATAACTGCCTGGCACAGTAGGAGGTAGGAAGTCATGAATAAATGTATCGAACGTTTATACAACGGTATTATTAAAGAAAACCCGACCTTCGTCCTGATGCTTGGTATGTGTCCGACCCTGGCAGTAACCACCACCGCGATCAACGGTATCGGTATGGGACTGTCCACCACGGCGGTTCTGGTTTTCTCTAACCTTATTATTTCCGCACTGCGGAAGATTATTCCGGATCGTGTACGTATTCCGGCATACATCGTAATCGTAGCATCCCTGGTTACCATCGTTCAGCTGCTGCTTCAGGCATATGTACCGAGCCTGTACAGCGCACTGGGTATCTACATCCCGCTGATCGTTGTTAACTGTATCATCCTGGGCCGTGCAGAGGCATATGCAGCAAAGAACGGCCCGCTCGAGTCCGCATTCGATGGTATCGGTATGGGTCTTGGCTTTACCGTAGGCTTAACCTGTATCGCAATCGTGCGTGAGCTCATCGGCAGCGGCGCATTCTTCGGTATGGAGATCATTCCGGAGGATTTCCACGTAACCATCATCGGCCTGGCACCGGGTGCATTCTTTGTACTGGCCTGCCTGACCGCTCTGCAGAACAAATTCAAAGCTCCGAGTGCAACCAACGGTTCCGTACCGCAGTCCACACTGGCATGCGGCGGCAACTGCGCATCATGCAGCGGTTCTGCATGTTCCTCTAACCACTCTGTCCTGGAAGAGAAAAAGGCAGAAGAGCTGAAGAAGGCAGAAGAGGCCAAGAAGGCGGCAGCTGCAGCAGCTCTGGCTAAGAAGCAGGCAGCAGAGGCAGCTAAGGCAGCAGCCGAGGCTGAAAAGAAAGACGAATAGGAGGGACAGGTTAGATGAAAGAGTTAATTTTAATTATTGTCGGATCTGCTCTGGTTAACAACATCATCCTGAGCCAGTTCCAGGGCCTGTGTCCGTTCCTTGGTGTTTCCAAGAAGGTTGACACCTCCATTGGTATGGGTGCAGCCGTTATCTTCGTAATTACGCTGGCAAGCATTGCTACGAACCTTGTATACGCTCTGGTGCTGGTTCCGCTGCACCTGGAGTATTTACAGACGATTGCCTTCATTCTGGTAATTGCAGCACTGGTACAGTTCGTTGAGATGTTCTTAAAGAAGAGCATGCCGAGCCTGTATTCTGCGCTGGGTGTATTCCTTCCGCTGATTACGACCAACTGTGCAGTTCTGGGTTCTGCCCTGACCAACGTACAGAAGGGTTATAACTTCATTTTCAGTGTAGCAAACGGACTTGGTACCGCGGTTGGTTTTACCATCGCAATCGTACTGCTGGCAAGCATTCGTGAGAGTATTGAAGACAATGATATCCCATACAATTTCCAGGGTTCTCCGATCGTACTGATTACCTCTGGTCTGATGGCGATTGCCTTCATGGGCTTCTCCGGACTGATTTAATGGGAGGTAGTAGAATATGACAGGTTTGCTTTTAGCGGCAGTTGTCATCGGTGCCATCGGTATCATTATCGGTGTGCTGCTGGGAATTGCCAGTGAGAAGTTTAAGGTTGAGGTTGACGAAAAAGAAATTCTGGTGCGTGCAGAACTTCCGGGCAACAACTGTGGTGGTTGTGGTTTCCCGGGATGTGACGGTCTGGCTGCAGCAATCGCTGCAGGCACCGCTCCGGTTAACGGATGTCCGGTCGGCGGCGCTCCGGTAGCAGATAAGATCGCTGCTATCATGGGTGTTGAGAGCGGCAGCTCCGAAAAGAAGGTAGCTTTCGTAAAATGTAAAGGTACCTGCGACAAGACAAACGTAAAGTACAACTACTATGGAATTACCGATTGTTCCATGGTAACCGTAGCTCCGGGCTCCGGCGAAAAGGCATGTGCTTACGGCTGTATGGGCTATGGCTCCTGCGTAAAGGCATGTCAGTTTGACGCGATCCATGTTGTAGACGGTGTTGCAGTCGTTGACAAAGAGAAGTGTGTAGCCTGCGGCAAGTGCGTTGCTACCTGCCCGAAGGGCCTGATCGAGCTTGTTCCTTACAAGGCAGAGCATCTTGTACAGTGCTCTTCCCACGACAAGGGACCGGCTGTCAAGAAAGTCTGCACCGCTGGCTGTATCGGATGTACGCTGTGTACCAAACAGTGTGAGTTCGATGCTATTCATATGGAGAATAATGTGGCAGTCATCGATTACGAGAAGTGCACCAACTGCGGCAAGTGCGCAGCAAAGTGTCCGGCAAAGGTAATCCAGTAAGCTGCGGCGAATAGGTAACATGAATTCATGGAAGCTGTTTTCATTGCATAGTATGCAGTGAAAACAGCTTCTTTTTATTAGAAAAAGTTTGATGGCTTATCAGAATTTTGCGAAAATGAATAGCAAATAATAAGAATAAGTGATAGAATATAATTATCGTTTTAAAGTTGCAAAACTTTTTTATTAAAAGGAGGGATTTTATGAATTTGGAGAAGCTATTTCATCTCAAGGAGAACCACACAGATGTCAGGACGGAAGTAATGGCCGGTATAACCACATTTATGACCATGGCCTATATCCTGGCCGTTAACCCGAGCATCCTAAGCGCGTCCGGCATGGACAGTGGTGCGGTGTTCACGGCAACCGCCCTTGCGTCTGCGATCGCAACTCTGCTTATGGCAGCACTTTCCAACTATCCGTTCGTACTGGCACCCGGCATGGGACTGAATGCCTATTTTGCCTATACGGTTGTTCTTTCCATGGGATACACCTGGGAAATGGCACTGGCAGCCGTATTTGTGGAAGGTATCATCTTCCTGGCACTGTCCCTGACCAACGTGCGTGAGCAGATCTTCAACTCTATCCCGATGAACTTAAAGTATGCGGTATCCGCAGGTATCGGCCTGTTTATCGCGTTCATTGGTCTGCAGAATGCCCACATTGTAGTGGACAGCGCGACTCTGGTTGGAATGTACTCCTTCAAGGCATCCGTTGCAAACGGTATGTTCTCCAGCGAAGGCATCACCGTGCTGCTGGCACTCATCGGTGTTCTGATCACCGGCGTACTTTTAGTAAAAGGCGTAAAGGGCAACATTCTCTGGGGCATCCTGATCACCTGGGCACTTGGTATTGTATGCCAGCTGACCGGACTGTACCAGATCAATCCTGAGGCCGGATTTTACAGCCTGCTTCCGGATTTCTCCAACGGAATTTCCATTCCGAGCCTGGCACCGACCTTCATGAAGATGGACTTCAGCCGTGTGGCTTCCCTGGATTTCCTGGTAGTCATGTTCGCGTTCCTGTTCGTAGATATGTTTGATACCCTGGGAACCCTCATCGGCGTGGCATCCAAGGCCAACATGCTGGATGCGCAGGGGCATCTGCCGCGTATACGCGGTGCGCTGCTTTCCGACTCTGTTGGTACCGCAGTCGGCGCTGTTCTTGGTACTTCCACCACTACTACTTTCGTTGAGAGTGCGTCTGGCGTGGCAGAGGGCGGAAGAACCGGTTTAACCGCAGTGGTAGCAGCAATCCTGTTCGCTCTGTCCCTGTTCCTGTCCCCAATCTTCCTGGCTATCCCGTCCTTTGCAACGGCACCGGCCCTGATTGTGGTAGGATTTTTGATGCTGACCTCTATCCTCAAGGTAAACTTTGAGGATTATACCGAGGCAATCCCGGCTTACGTGGCAGTGATCGCAATGCCGTTTATGTACAGCATCTCCGAAGGTATCGCAATGGGAATCATCTCCTATGTCGTGATCAACCTGGTAACCGGAAAGGCAAAAGAAAAGCATATTACGCCGCTGATGTATGTGCTGGCGGTGCTGTTTGTACTAAAGTATATTCTGCTGTAATCAAAAATTTATTCTGATATCGAAAATGCCAGGTGGCGCCAATTAAGTGCCCCTGGCATTTTTGTATGATAGGAAATTGTGTCCTGTGAAATAAAATATTCCATGGGGATGCGCACGTGCTGCTTTAAACTTTAAGTGTCAGAGGAAGGAATTCCAATATTGTGTTCAATCCAGTAATTATGAAGCTTTTGTCCATACATGCGGGAAAGCTCAATCAGGTATTTGTCGGCGGAACTTAGAACCCGGGTTTTGGAAAAAATGATATACCATTCCCAGTGGGGATCCTGTTCCAGGTAAAACCAGGCGCTGCTTTTGCTTTTCCGCGCATAGGACTGAGGCATGATGGTACAGCACAGGCCTTTATCTACGAGGCGGAAGAGGGCATTATTCATCAGCGTTTCATAGCGAATGTCCGGAACAAAGCCGGCATCTTCGAAAAGCGGGTCAATTACGTTTCGCATGGTGGAGCCGGAGAACATAAAGGCAAATTTTTCGCCCTTCAACTGGCTTAATTGCATGGTGTTGAGCGGTTTCCCAGGAAATGCGGCGTACTGGGCCAGCGGATGGCGGGCCGGAATACCGAGCACCAGCTTTTCCGTGCAGAGGGAGACAGAATCAAAAATGTGGGCGGAAGGTTTTTCGTTCGTCATGATGAAAGCCATGTCAAGCTGATCATTTTCGACTTTTTCCTTCATCTGCTTTACAGTCTGTTCCATCAAGGAGATAGAGACATTGGGGAAGCGCTTGCTGAATTCTTCGGAAACATCGAGAAAGAGATCTACGCCGTGTTCAAAGGGAAGTCCGTAGGAAATGGTGCCGCAGGGACTGTCAGAGAGATCCTGGATCTGGGTAATACAGTTCTGGGCCATTTTCAGAATGCGCCGGGCTGTGGAAATGTAGATGGTACCGGCGAGGGTAGGACGCATTTCTTTTTTGGTTCGGTAAAAGAGCGGTGTACCCAGAGCTTTTTCGGTCTTGATAAGCTGCTGGTTTAAGCCAGACTGGGAAATGAAAAGCTGTTCAGCGGCTTTTGTTACGTTTCCGCAGTCAGCAATTGCAATGATGTACTCTAGTAGTTTAAAATCCATAGTTTACCACCTCTGTAAATGTAGCATAGTAGGAAAATCGTCAAGAAAGCTCTTGGTTGTCTAAAACATATAAAAACTATCGAAAAAACTTCTAATACCTAGAAGAATTAACTTGTTTACTTATTTTACTCCAGAGTCTATAATTCAGTCAAGCAAAAGTACTGAGCTATCAATACAATGAATTTAGGAGGGGATTAATGATGAAAGTACTAAAGTGGCTTGATATGCACGTGGAAGAGGTTTTTCTTACTATCCTGCTTTTGGTACTTACAGTACTGGTAACGGCCAACGTGGTATTGCGGTACATTTGGGGAACAGGACTTACCTGGAGTGAGGCGGTCTGCCGTTATTGTCTTGTGTATTCCACATTTTTTACCATCGGACACTGGGTGCGCAGAAACAATGGAATCTGTGTTGATTTTGTTCTTCAGGTAATTCCAAAGTCTGCAGCCGGAATTCTGCGCTGGATAGTGAAGATTCTGCAGATCGCATTTTTCTTTGTTCTGTTTAAAGCATCCATTTCTGTTTTGCAGGCAACCTACGCATCAGGAACCGTAGACGGAACTATGGGCTTTAACATGGCGTACATTTATCTGGCATGCTGCATCGGTTTTGCGGATGCGCTCATCAGAAGCATTCAGGTGTTTATTCTGGATCTGCCAGTGATGAAGAAAAAGGAGGCATAAGACCATGGCGATAGGCGTATTTTTTCTGATTTTCTTTGTATTGATTGCAATTGGAACTCCGATGGCGCTGGTATTTGGCGGGATGAGCTTTTTGCCGGGACTGTTAAGTTCAAGTGTTCCTTACACCGTTGATGCTGCAGTTCGAAGCATGTTTTCCAGCCTGAACAGTTTTACTATGTTGGCGGTTCCGCTGTTCATGCTTTCCGGCGTAATCATGGCAAGAGGCGGTATTTCCAAAAAACTGTTTGACTTTTTCGCATATTTCATTGGAAATAAAACGGCCGGACTGCCTTGTGCAGTCGTACTGACCTGCATGTTTTACGGAGCTATTTCCGGTTCCTCACCAGCTACAGTATCCGCAGTTGGAGCAATGTGCATTCCGTTTCTGACATCCCTGAATTATGACCTGGTATTTGCTACTTCGATCGTAACTGTAGCCGGAGGCCTGGGCGTTATCATTCCTCCCTCCATTTCCTACATTGTGTATTCAGGAGCTTCCGATACATCACCATCGAATCTGTTTATCGCTGGCATTCTTCCGGGTGTGTTAATTGGACTGTGCCTGTGTGTATGCTGCTACCTGCATTGCATGAAGTCTGGCGAGGATAAAGAAAAGTTAAAAGAGAACTATGAGGCACTTCATAAGCTGGGCTTTGGTGCCGTGCTGAAAGAGAGCTTTGCAGCCCTGCTGACACCAGTCATCATTCTCGGTTCCATTTACGGAGGAATCTGTTCTCCGACAGAGGCAGCAGCCATCTCTGTTGTGTATGCGCTGATTGTTTCCCTGTTTGTATACCGGACCATCCAAATGAAAGATATCATGACCATGTTTGTGGAAGGTGCAAAATCTTACATTGCTATTCTCTTCATCATTGCCAGTGCTACCGCATTTGGACGCTGCCTGACTATTATGCAGTATCCGCAGATGGTATCTACGGCAATTCTGAGCACTTTCAGCAATAAGTTCGCCATCATTCTGGTTATGAATGTGATCCTGCTGATCTTTGGCATGATTCTGGATAACATTCCGAACATTATGATCCTGACCCCGATCCTGCTTCCGATTGCAAAAACCATTGGAATGGATCCGGTTCACTTCGGTATCATGATGACCTGTAACCTGGCCATTGGCATGGTAACACCGCCTATGGGAATCAACCTGTATGTGGCATCCGGCATGACCGGAGTTCCAGTTTTGAAACTGGCGAAAGCAAGTGTACCGTTCCTGATTGCCTTTTTCATTGCCCTGATGCTGATTTCCTTTGTTCCGTGGATCAGCCTGGCTCTTCTGTGAGCATAATGATATTAGAAAAGCTTTGCAACATTTTACATAAAAGAAAGAGAGGAATCTTACTATGAAAAAATTGATTGGACTGGCAACTGTAGCAGCTATGGCACTGGGACTTACTGCATGCGGAGGATCTTCCACTGCATCTACAACCGCAGCACCGGCAGCAGAAACAAAAGCAGAATCAGGAGCAGAGAACTCTGAAACTGAAGCTGCAGGAGATACCGTAGCCATTGACAAGGATTACACCTGGAACGTTGCAATGAACGTTTCTGAGTCTACCTTAAACTATAAATTTTATGATGAATTTAAAAAGGAGATTGAAGCGAAATCCGGCGGTAAGATTACCTTAAACCTGTTCTCAAATGGACAGCTGGGCGGTGATGCAGAGCAGCTGCAGTCCCTGATGGACGGAACAGTACAGTTCAGCACAACCATTACCTCCGGTATGACTTCCACCATTCCGGAATATGGCGTATTTGACCTTCCGAATGCTTTTAAGGATCTGGATCAGATGCGTAAGGTTGAGGATAACGCAGATCTTCTGAAGGCATTAAATGACGCATCCGCAGGCAAGGGTATTTACCTGATGGGCATGGCAGATGCCGGCTTCCGTGAGTTAACCACCAGCAAGGAAATTCATTCTGTTGCTGATTTATCCGGATTAAAGATTCGCGTAATCGACAACCCGTATCATCAGTTATACTGGACCAGCCTTGGTGCAGCTACCACAACCATGGATTTCAACGAGGTTTATTCTTCCTTACAGCAGAAAGTAATCGATGCAGAAGAGAACCCGTACATGAACATCTGCGCAAACAAGTTTTATGAGGTTCAGCCGTACATCGTAGAGACCAACCACCTGGCACATATGATGGTATTCACCATGAACAAAGCTCTTTATGACAGCCTTCCGGAGGATGTACAGGGCCTGATTGATTCCTGCGCAGCAGATGCTCTGAAAGTTACCCGCGATGCAGCAGATGATGCCATCGCAGAGTACAAAAAGACCATTGAGGATGCTGGTTCCCAGATCATTAGTTTAGATGATGCAGTACTTGCTGAGATGCAGGAGAAGGCTTCTCCGGTATATGACAAGGTACGTGCAGATCTTGGCGATGAGCTGGTAGACACTTTCCTGTCTGCAGCAGAATAATAAGAAAAACAACAGCGGCATTTGCGTAAAGCGGTGCCGCTGTAAATGAAAAAGGATGATGGGACAACGGAATTATGGCAGATAGAATACTGATCAAAAATGGAATGGTGTATGATCCGTTCCGTCATGAAATGAAAAAACGGGACATCGCACTGGCTGATGGAAAAATCTGTGTTTTGGATGGATTTTCACCAAATTGCGAACTTGATGCATCAGATTGTTATGTGACACCGGGTCTGATTGATTTTCATCTACATTGTTTTACAGGAAGCTCGGATGGCACCTGTGATGCGGATACCTTCTGCCTTCCAAATGGAGTAACAACCTGCATTGACGCGGGCACGGCGGGAAGTGCGAATTTCCGGGCGCTGTACGCAGATGTGATCGCGAGATCCGTAACCCGTGTTCTGGCACTTCTCCATATCGCACCGGAGGGGCTTACGACCGGAAGACATCCGGAAAATCAGAGTCCGGAGGACTGGGACCGGGAAATGATGAAAAAGTTTTGCAGCCGTTATCCGGAAATTGTGGGAATCAAAATCCGCATGGGCAAAAATATATGTGAGCCCTACGGCCTTCGGGATGAACATTTGAAAGAAGGAATCCGATTTGCGGAAAGCCTTGGAAAGAAAGTTGTAGTTCATGTCAATGATCCGAATGTGCCAACAGAGCAGATTGCGGAGGAACTCCGGCCGGGAGATGTGTTCTGCCATATGTATGCAGGCAAAACGGAAAATATTCTTGCGGAAGATGGCACTGTGAAAGCGGGTGTGAAAGAAGCGCGGGAACGAGGCGTTTTGTTTGATGCCTGCAATGGCAGGGGAAATTTCCTGTTTCAGGTTGCAGAACCGGCTCTGAAAGATGGATTTTTGCCGGATATCATCAGCAGCGATAACAGCCCGTACGGAAACTACAAGCAGCCGCTGATTTCCCTTCCACGGCTTTTAAGCCGCTACCTGATGTTTGGCATGAAGCTGGAAGATGTGCTGGACTGTGCGACCATCCGGCCGGCAAGATGGATCGGAATGGAAAGTCTTGCGTCCATGGATGCCGGGACGGAAGCAGATATTGCGATTTTTAAATTAAATAAGAAAAGAGTGCAGTACAAGGACTGTGCAGGGGCAGAACGGGAAGGAAACGAAGTTCTGGTTCCCCAGCTTACCATTCGCGATGGTGTCATTGTATATGCACAGTCAGATTTTCTGTAAATCAGTTGATGCGTCACTGGCGCATCAACGATGTACGTGCAAACAAAACCTCGGAACTG
>ULIZ01047373.1_pt1 | contig 10433 bp, 9 predicted proteins | sample 1950601 | NCBI WGS metagenome assembly ULIZ01 (sample SAMEA4835456, study PRJEB28245) | human gut metagenome | biome: gut microbiome; material: fecal sample | place: Denmark | collected 2008 | reverse complement strand
CGTGCACGGCCGGACAACGCGGTGCAAAGCGGCATCCCGTCATCTGCGTAAGTTCCGACAATGTCGGCACCCGTCCCGGAATCCCCTCGAGCGCCGCCCCGCGTTTGTCCCGCGTCGGCACGGCCGCCAAAAGTCCCCGGGCATAAGGGTGCCGGGGCGACGCAAAAAAGTCCCGGCACGGCGCCGTTTCCACGATTTCCCCGGCGTACATCAGAGCCACGCGGTCGGCGTACTGCTTCACCACCGCCAGATCGTGCGTAATGAGCAGCAGTGCCGTTCCCCGCTCCTGCTGCAGCTTCTTCAGAAGCGTCATCACCTGCGCCTGCAGCGTCACGTCAAGCGCCGTCGTCGGCTCGTCCGCGATGACGACGTCGGGATGCCCCGCCAAGGCCATGGCAATCAAAACGCGCTGCTTTTGCCCGCCCGAAAGTTCCATGGGATACGCCCCGAACCGATTCTCGGGGTTCGGAATCCCCACGCGGTCGAGCCACCGAATGACTTCGCTTCGCCGTTCTTCGCGCGAGAGCACCGTATTGAGACGCAGGACTTCGTCAATCTGCTCACCCACCGTCAGCACCGGATTCAAACTTCCCGACGCTTCCTGAAACACCATAGCGATACGGCGGCCTCGCCGGGCACACATCGCACTTTCCGTGAGGTCAATGAGGGACTCCCCGGCAAGCGTCACGTCGCCCGCGGCGACAAACGCATCCTGAGGCAAGAGCCGCATCAGCGCGAGCGCCGTCATGCTCTTGCCGCATCCCGATTCCCCCACAAGCGCCAGCGTCTCCCCGGCCGCAAGAGAAAACGAGACGTCGTTCACAACCCGAAGACTTCCCTCGGGCCCTGCGATGTCTACGGTGAGATTCGTGACGGTAAGCATCACTTTCTCCGCGCCGGCCGTCCGAAGAGACGGGGGCTTGTCGGATCAAACACCTCGCGGACGGCGGCCGCGAAGAGGTTTGCCGCCAAGACGAGCGTCCCCATGAAAAGAAGGGCCGCCGCCAAATTCCACCAAATGACGGGCGAACGGCTCATTTCGCCCGCAGCCGCATTGATCATCGTACCGAAGCTGTGGATTACCGGATCAACGCCCACGCCCACGTAACTTAAAACCGCTTCATAAAGCACGATTCCCGAAAAATCGAGCACCGCCACAATGAGGACGATATGGATGACGTTGGGCAGCACGTGCCGCGCCAGAATTTTCCACGACGGCACCCCGAACGCTTTTGCCGCCGTCACGAAGTCCGTCGCCGCCGTCTTCATCGTTTCCGCCCGCAGAAGACGCGCCAACCCCGCCCAACTCGTCACGCCGATGATGACGGCCAAAAGAAAGAGCCGCAGATCCGCCCGCTCCAGCCCCGTTTCATAAAGCTGCGGGTTCTGGTCAATGAAGACCTGAATGAGAAGCACCGCCGCGGCAATCAGGAGTACCGACGGTATGGACGAAATCACGGTGTACACATACTGCACCGCCTCATCGACCCAACCGCGGAAGTAACCCGCCGCCAGCCCCAGCACCACGGCAAAGGGTAAGGACGAGAGCGTTGCCAAGGTGCCGATTACGACCGCCGTTCGCACGGACTTGAAAGCAGACACCAAGACGTCGTTTCCGACGGCATCCGTCCCCAACACGTGCCGCACGGGCCAAATAAACGACAACACCACGGCCGCCAACAGCGCCAACTGCAGCACCTGAATCGCCGGACGCGCGGGATTGGTGCGTGCCGTCACCCGCGTGAGGCTCACGGTAAAAGGCGTCTTAAACATCGCCTTGTGAAGGCCGGCCAACACAAACCACAGAACCGTGAGCAGCATCACGCCGGACAAAAGCGACGCAAAAAAGCGTTTGCCCAGCATGACCGACGCGTGTTCTTCGGGTACGTCCGCCGAGACGCCTTTTAGCCGCTGATAATCCCGCACCGCAGTGCCGTCTTCCTGCACCGCCGTCGTCTTGTCAAAGTCCCGCAGGGCAAACGGCGCCGAGTAACTCCGCTCCTGCGCCGCCGTCCGATTTTTAAGCACCGCATCCAAAAGCGACACGATCTTCACGTCATAAACGACTGCCGCGCCCGAATCCGCTGCGGATAGTGCCGGCCGCCAATGCACGCTGTCCGCAAACGCCGTCAGGAAAAACAACAGAAGCACCACGGCCGAAGCCTGCGCCGCCGGGCGCAGAAACACCGCCTTCCATTTTGCCCGCAAATCCGGCACCCGCGACACGTACCACGCCGTCCCCAGCAAAAGCGCCGCAAGAAGCCACATGACGACGTCGGTATAAAGCACCACCCACATTCTTTCGTTTCCTTTCATTGCAACCGGATGCGGGGATCAGCCGCCGCATACGCAAAATCCGTCAAAATCAGCCCCGCCACGTAAGCCGCCGTTCCCAAAAACACCATCGAACGCACCACGGAAAAATCCTGTGCGTTGATAGCATCGATCGTATAGGCGCCCAACCCCGGAATGCCGAAAAAGTTTTCCATGATGAGCGACCCCATGAAAAGCATCGGGATCGCCGCCACCGTACTCGTCAGAATCGGAAGCATCGCGTTTCGCAGCACGTGTCCGAAAAGCACCTGCAGTTCACCCGCCCCTTTGGCGCGTGCCGTTCTCACGTAGTCCTTGCCGATTTCTTCCAAAAAAAGCGCCCGATAAAGCAGTGCGTCACCCCCTAAGCGGGAAAACAACGCAATCGCCACGGGAAGGAACAAAAAATGCACCATGCCGATGCCGTCGGCAAACCCCGAAACCGGTACCCAGCGCAGCGTCTTAGCAAAGAGCCACTGACCGAGAATGATGTAAAAAAGGGACGATACGCTCATGATGCCGATGCTCGTCACCACCCCCGCCGTCTCCCAACCGGTGCGCCGCACCCACACGAGAAGCAATGAAAAAACGAGCATTACCGCCACCCCCAGCACGAAGGTCGGGACGGCCAGCGCCAGGGAGGCCGGCGCCCGCTCCCTGACGTCCTCGTTGATGCTGCGCCCCGCGTCCGTCATTCCTAGGTCGCCGGTCAGAAGCGGAACGGACTTCGACCAAAAAAGCGTCTTCGTGATCTTACCGGTACCCTTTTCGGCGACATTGTAAAAAAGCGGCTGATCGTACCCATGCGCAGTTTTCCAATCCGCAACGGCCTCTGCCGTCACGTAGCGTCCGCCCAAGTTGAGCCTCGCCATATCGTCCGGCGTATTAACGGCAAAAAAGAGGACAAAGGTGAGAAAATTCACCCCCAACAACACCGACACGCCGTAAACGAGGCGCCTCAGAAGGTACCCGATCATGGCGTCGTCTCCCGTCCCGTAAGTTTCCGGCGCCGCCCGTGAAACCGTACGGCCGCCCCCGCGAGCAACACCACAACCGCTGCGAGCAAGAAAGCCGGCCACAGCACCGGCCGGTTCCAACGACGAATTCGGTTACTTCGCTCCGCGGCATCCACCTTGAAGTACTGAAGACTGTCTCTCACCGTCGCCGTGGGTTTGGCGTTCTTCACCCAGCGGTGCAGTGCCGCCGCTTCCTTCGGGGAATAACCGAAACTCCACGGCGCATCGTTTTGCACCGTGCGGATCATTTCGTCAATCAAAGCCGCTTTTTCTTTCCCTTCGGGCAGTACCCTCATCGCTTCGAAAAGAGCATCATAGCGGGGGTTACGGTAGTTGCTCGCATTTTCGCCGCCGTTACCTTCCGCCTTGCGGTTGGGACCATAAAGAAGCGCAAGAAAATTCTCCGGATCCGGATAGTCCGCAATCCAACCCCAGTAATAAATCTGAGCCGCCCCGCGGTTCATCTTATCCTGAAAGCGGTTGTAGTCCGACCCGCGGATTTCAAGCTGAATGCCGATCTTGGCAAACTGCCGGGCAAACCACTCCAAAAATGATTTGGCGTTCGCGGCCGCCCCCTGCCAGTCAAAATAAAGCACCAAGGGGCGTCCCGTCGCCTGATCCCTGCCTCCGGGATACCCCGCTTCGGCCAAGAGGCGCTTGGCGTCATTGACGGAGCGCCTCACGACGCGCCCCCGCTCGTCCTTACGGTACACCACCGGATTAAACGCCGCGGGGCCGTCCTCACGATAGCCGAAGAGTCCCGGCGGCAGGGGACCGTGCGATGCTGCGCCCTGCTCTTTTTCGAAAATAGCGATTTCTTCTTCCCAATCGACGGCAATCGAAATCGCCTGCCGCAGTTTCCGGTGACGGATTTTTTCTTCGGGCGTCTTGCCTTCCCCCACCACGGGATCGAGCCAATTAAATCCCAGGTACCACAAGTTCGCTTCCACGGTTTCCGGGAAAACGAGTTCCCTCTCTTCGTAAAGCGTCCGTTTGTCCGCACTGTCGGCAGCCGCCACCAAAAAGCCCTGACCGGTATCCACGCGCGCAATCTGCGGACTGTCGTAATACCCCTGCAGGAATTTGCTCGTCACGGGCACCGCTTCTTTTTCCATCGTCATCACGTAGCGATCCACGAAAGGCAGAGGCTTACCGCAGTCTTCAAGGAGTCCTTTTTCCCGGTCGCCCGGCGCCCCTTCACACGGATACGTCACCCGGTGATAGAAGGGATTTCTTTCAAGAACATGCTCCCGATTCGTGCGCGAGACCGTGAGTTGATAGGGGCCGGTGCCCACGGGCCAAGCCGCGAGCGTCACACCGTTCGTCTTCAGGAGGGGATTAGCGTCATAAAACGCCGCGGCTTCCCACGGCACCGGCGCAAAAAAAGCCATCGTGAGCCAATTTAAAAACGCCGGGTACCGGCCTTGAACCGTAATTTCAAGCGTCTTCGCATCCGGCGCCGCTACGCCGTCCAACGCATAATCGCGCAAATCCGGCGCCGGTCGTCCCGCCGCCTTTGCCGCCTCAATATCCCGCCGCAGAGCGGCATTCAGGGTTTTCAGTCCCGGCAGATAGTCCGACACGACGGAAAGCACGGGACTCACCACACGAGGATCCGCGAGACGCTTGATGCCGTAGACATAGTCCTCGGCCGAGAGGGTCCGCGTAGCTTTTTCCGGCAGATCCAGGGGATTTTTTAAGTCCCGCGCCACGGCGTCCGACAACCGGTGATACCGATAGCGGCCTTCGGCATCTTTCGCAAACGCCGGGTGCGGCGCGTAGCGAATATCGTCCCGCAGCGTAAAACGGTAACGGGTACGACCGTCGGGAAGCACCTCGGGCGTCGGTATTTCCGTCACCGTTTTGGGAACGATTTCGTAAGGACGCTTGAGATAGTGGTACCCCAAAAGCGGTTCGTAGACCGCGTAGGTGTAGAAGGACTCGTCATTCGAATAGGAGACCTGAGGATCGAGAGTCTTGGGGCTGCGCCCGGAAAAGGCACTGAAAATCGTATTGCCGGCGTAGTCTGCCAAAGGACGCGGGGCATTCACGGGGTCTGTACACCCCGTCAAAGCCGTCAGCCCTCCGGCCAAAAGGATCCCCGCGAATTTTTTCGCCCGATAATTCAATGCGTCACCCCGAAAACCGAAGGAAAAACAAATATACTTGCGGGTTTACAGAAAATTGTTGCGCTTCTGCCCGCCCTTAGTTTCGGATTCTGAACGATTCAACCGAAATTTTCCTCGGCAGCAGAGCGTATTCCTTTCGTTTTTTTCATGACCCAGCGAGAATTTTCGCTCCCCGTGCGGATCTATTGGGAAGATACCGACGCGGGCGGCATTGTTTATCACGCCAATTACCTCCGGTACATGGAGCGGGCCCGCGGCGAAATGCTGCGGGACTTGGGCTACGAACAGCACCGGATGCAGGCCTCGGGCGAACCCGTCATCGTTGTGGCGGATGCGTCGCTCAAATTTCACCGTCCCGCCAAGTTGGACGACCTGCTCACCGTCCGCACCCGCATCAAACTCATGCGCAGCGCCTCGGTCGTCTTCGAACAAAAGATCTTCCGCGGGGAGACGCTTCTCGTCACGGGCGAAATCCGCTGTGCAGCCGTCGACAAGACGCGCGGCATTCCGGTCGTGATCCCCGAAGCGCTCCGCTCGCTTTTTTCTCAAACCCTTTCCGACGACTCTGCCCGATAACTCATCATGAATTCGTCCGCCGATCTTTCCATCATCACTCTCGTCATGAACGCCTCCGTCGTGGTGCAGTGCGTTCTGGGGCTTCTGGTGCTCGCTTCGCTCCTGAGCTGGACCACCATCTTTTCCAAAATGATCGTTTTGTCGCGCGCCGTGCGCCAGACGAACGAATTCGAAGGGCGCTTCTGGTCCGGCACCGATCTTGCGAAACTCTTTGAAACCGCCACGAGCCGCAGCGACCGCACGGGAGCCGAAGAACGAATTTTCGTCGCCGGTATGTCCGAATTCGTGAAGCTTTCCGGCAAACCCGAAGCCGAACAATTGTCCGGCGTACGCCGCGGCATGACGGCGGCGTTTCAGCGGGAAGTGGACGACCTTGAAAAAGGGCTTCCTCTTTTGGCGTCCATCGGTTCCGTTTCTCCCTACGTCGGCCTTTTCGGCACGGTCTGGGGCATCATGAATGCCTTCACGGGGCTTTCCACGTTGGACAACGTCTCCCTCGCCGTCGTCGCTCCCGGCATTGCCGAAGCGCTCGTCGCGACGGCGATCGGCCTTTTTGCAGCCATTCCGGCAACGGCTGCCTACAACTACTTTGCGAACCGCCTCGAACGCGTCACCAACCGTTTTGACAGCTTCAGCGAAGAGTTCCTCAACATCCTCGCGCGTCAGCACTAAGGAGGCGTCATGTCCCTGCGTTCCGGTGCGCGCCCCAAACGGCGCATGATGAGCGACATGAACGTCGTTCCCTACATCGACGTCATGCTCGTCCTCGTCGTCATCCTCATGGTGGCGGCGCCCTTCGTGAATCCGTCGGTGGTGAATCTCCCCTCCGTTTCCAAGGCGTCCGCCGCCCCCGCGGATCCCGTGGAGGTCGTGGTCTACGCCGACGGGCACCTTGCCGTGAAGGCGAAAAACGGGCTGCATACGGTGGATATGCCGGCTTTGATCGCGAACGTGCGCGCAGCTCAAGGGGAAGCCGCTACCCCCGTCGTCATTTCCGCTGACCGCGACGTACGCTACGAAACCGTCGTCAACGTCATGAAGAGTCTGCAGGACGCCAAGGTCGAACGCGTGGGACTCGCGCTCAAGATCGAGCGTTCAAAATGAGCGACGTCATGCCAGTGGAAAAACTCGCACCCAAAAACAGCCGTTTCTTTGATGCGCCGCTGGGGCTCATCGCGGCGGCCGCGGTGCATGTAGCGCTCTTTTTCGCCCTTTTTTACGTGTTTCAGTGGAATACGGACAGCGAAACCGTCTACGCCGAACTCTGGGCACCGGAAGACGCCTCGGGGCGCAACGTGCAGGGGCAGTCATCCGAAACGACGGACGAGATGCCGCCCGAGCCCGAAATGAACCAGGCGCCGGAATTGGCGGCGAAAGAAGAACCGCTTCCGACGCCGCAAGAGCAGCCGGTTCCCGAACCCCAACCGACGCCTGCGCCCGAACCCGTGAAGACTGCGCCGCCCCCGGCCGTGAAGGAACCGGAACCCGAACCGGATCCGGGCCCCACCGCGGAAGAACTCGCGCGGGAAGCGGAAATCAAACTCGCCCGACAGCGAGCCGAAGAAGCGCGTCTTGCCAAAGAAAAAGAAGAAGCCGAAGCCGCGAAGCGCTTAGCGCAAGAAGAGGCCCGTCGGGAAGCCGAACGGCTTGCGGAGGAAAAGCGCTTGGAAGAGGAGCGCCTCGCTGAGGAAAAACGCCTTGAAGAAGAACGCTTAGCCGAAGAGAAACGCCTCGCGGAAGAAAAGCGGCTTGCCGAAGAAAAACGGATTGCCGAAGAAAAGGCCCGTAAGGAAGAAGCAGCCCGCCAGAAACGTATTGCGCAGGAAAAGGCCCGTCAGGCCCGGATCGCCGAACAAATGCGTCAGGCGGAATTGGCCCGCATCACCGGCGCCCGCACCGTAGAAACCGGCCGAGTGGGTTCGACGAAGGGCGATCCTTCAGCTGTTCGTCAGAACCTGCGGGGGTCGCTCACCGCCGCCTACACGGCGCGCGTTATTGCATGCATCCGCCCGCACATTGCCTACAACGTGCCCCCCAACGCACAACGCGGCCGCAATGTCGCCACGTTCGAAGTGAACCTGCTCCCCAACGGGGAATTGGCCGGAAAAACCATGGTGAAAAGTTCGGGACTCGCCGCCTTTGACGCCGCCGTGGATCGCGCCATCACACGCTGCCGACAGTTTCCGAGGCCGTCGGACGGCTCCCCCATTCCGAGACGAATGCAGATTCTCTTTGATCCGGTGGATTCCAAGTAGTCCTCAGTCCCTGCCCGATGCGGCAGGGATTTTTTTGCTCCTAAAACTGCGGCGAACCGACGTATCGGCCTTTAACGGCCGATACCGTCCGCCGTTTCCAACCACGCGGCGAGCGCTTCGTTTTTCTTTGCCGCCCCTCGGAAAGCCTCGAGCGGCAGGAATTGCTCATCCCCGCCCACCAATGTCACAGCGGCAACGGGCGGACGCTCGCACTGAAAAGCTTCACAGAAAGGCGCAGCTTCGACGTAACGAATGCCGTCTTTTTCCACAAGCCTCGCCTTCACGTCCCCCACGACGATGTCGTCGTCCACCGTCACCATCGCCGAATCCTTCTGCAGCACCCGCCACAGCCATAAAAACGGCCAAGCCGCAAAGAGACACCACAAGGGCGACGTCAGGAGAAACGACAACATCAGCGAGCCGCCCGCGTTATCTTCAAAAAGAAAAATCGAACCGAAGATGCCCCAAGCGAGCCACAAAAGCCAACCCGTGCGAGCTCGGGCCCTGCCCATTTTTACCGGTCGGCGCTGCATGCAGCCTCCTTCATGCTGATGACGCGGCTTCTCAGTTGCCCGCAGCCGCCCTCGATATCCTGTGCGGCACTGTCGCGGATGGTAGCCACGGTGCCGTTTTTACGCAAAATGGTGATGAGGTCTTCCATATGGCTGCGCTCCGGCCGTTCAAACCCCGTACCTTCCACGGGGTTCACGGCAATGAAGTTCACCATCGCATAGCGCCCTTTAAGAAGTTCCGCCAACCGTGCCACTTCCGCTTCACTGTCGTTCACACCTCGGATCAGCGTCCATTCAATCTGCGCCGGATACTTAGTTTCCTCGGCATAGGACAACGTCATTTCAAGCACCTCTTCCGCGGTGAGTTTCGGCGCATTGGTAAGAAGTTTCCGACGTTTCGCGTTGTCCGTCGTGTGCAGCGACAGAGCAATCGCCGGGCGGACGTCGCTTTGCCGCAAGGCGTCAAACAACCGTTTGTCCCCCACGGTAGAAACCACAATTTCCTTATGCGCCAGCCCCAGCGTGCAGCCGAGGAAATTTACCGCTTCCATCACTTCCCGCAGGTTGTGACTGGGTTCGCCCATCCCCATGAACACCACTTTTTTCAAATCAGGCCGAATCTTGCGGGCTTGCACGACCTGCGCCACAATTTCCGCACTTCCTAATTGGCGCGTCAGGCCCCCTCTTCCCGTCATGCAGAAGCGGCATCCGACGGCGCAGCCCACCTGAGTGGAGATGCAGAGCGCACGCCGAGGCAACAGCACACTTTCCACGCATTCACCGTCAGCCAACCCCACGATGAGTTTGACGGTTTCCGCCTGAGCGCTCTGCACCGGCAACACCCGGGAGAGTCCCTCCAATTCCCGGCGAATGGCAGGAATTTCTTTTTCCAAGGCTGCCGGGTACCGGCAGTCGGACTTCGCTTCCCAACTTCCCAAACCGAGCCATGCCCGGTAGACGCGATGGATGTGTTTCGGTGACGCCCCGAGCGCCGTCATTTTGTCGGTGAAATACGATAAAGAGGTGCCCTGCGCCATAAATAAGTCGTATGCTTTGAAAAAGAAAGGGGAATTATAGGGGACACTGTCTTTTTCACAGCATCGTCCTTTTGCGGATGTCACCTTGGCCTTGGAAATTTTCCGCCTTAAAACAAAGCCAATGAGTTCAGAATATCGAAAATTTTGTTTTCGTCATCGATATAGCGCACAATTAAAGGATTACGAGATGATTTTCCCCCATCGTCTCCCGATCGTAACAGAACAGAGATATGACCAGTACCCCGCCGCATTCCGCTCTTCCCCGCCCCCGAGCCGTAATTGAAAGTTCCGGTAATTTTTCCGTCGGTGCCGATCCCCTGCCCCGCACGTTCCTTTTATTGGCGGGCATGGAACCCGAAGCGCTTCCCGACGAACTCAACGCTGATGTTTTTATTGCGCGTTGGCAGCAGTTGGGCGGTGAGATTGAAGAAAACGCCGCGAAAACGGCCGTGCGTTGCACGGCGCTGATTCTCAAAGATTCTCAGCCGACGCGTCTTGTCTACACGTGCCAAAAAGGCACCAAAACCGCGGGAACATTGTCGCCCATTGCCGATCTGCCGGTTTTCCGCTGCGTGTTTGACCGTACGGTGGGCTC
>ULIZ01081922.1_pt1 | contig 10467 bp, 17 predicted proteins | sample 1950601 | NCBI WGS metagenome assembly ULIZ01 (sample SAMEA4835456, study PRJEB28245) | human gut metagenome | biome: gut microbiome; material: fecal sample | place: Denmark | collected 2008 | reverse complement strand
CAAAGACAAAGACAAAGACAAAGACAAAGACGAGAGTATTGCGCGCGCGAGGCGCTTTACCCCTCCCACTTTGGACGATGTTTTGGCTTATATTCGGGAACGCGGTTCAGACGTAGACCCGCAACGGTTTCTTGATTTCTACGCATCCAAAGGCTGGATGGTAGGCAAGAATCCGATGAAGGACTGGAAAGCCGCTGTGCGAACATGGGAGAAACGCGAGGATACGGGCAACCACTCCAATCCAACGCCCGGAAACAATGCGTGGATGAAAGAATACCTGTGAGGAGGAAAGCATGAAACTATTGATCGGCGGAAGCCCTTGCACGCATTGGTCAATCGCGCAGACCAAGAACCGCGAAACCGAAGCCAGCGGCATCGGCTGGGAGCTATTCCTAAACTACCGCATCGCCCGCGACAAGTACCAGCCGGACTATTTTCTCTATGAGAACAACAAATCCATGTCGCCCGCTATCCGGACGCAAATCACGGCGGAGCTGGGCGTGGAACCCGTGCTTATCAACTCCGCGCTATTAAGCGCACAGAACCGCCAGCGCCTGTATTGGGTGGGCAGACGGAACCCGGACGGCACATACAGCCAGGTGGCGGTGGAGCAGCCGGAGGACAGGGGTATTCTGCTGCGGGATATTTTGGAGACCGGCGTTGCATGGTCGGAAAAATCTTACTGCATCACGGCTACGGAAGCCAAGGGAAGCAATCCGCAACAGACGCTTTCAAAGCATCGCCGCACGATGGTAGCGGAGCCTGTACGCATTGGAACCATCGAGAATGACGCGAAGAACCAAGACCATGACAACCAGCAATACCGTGTTTACAGCCCTGACGCCAAGAGCGTGACCCTGTGTGGGAACGGCGGAGGCGTGGGTGCGAAAACAGGGCTTTACGCCGTGCCGATTAAAGAGGGAAAAGTGGGCATTTATCCAAACGGAAACGGCGAACTGACGCAATGCCAAAGCAAGCGCATTTATTCGGTCGACGCAAAAGGTAGAGTGCTGAATGCGGGACCGGGCGGGTTAGGAGTGCAGACCGGCCTGTATGCGGTTCCCGTCCCTGAGCCCGTGAATGCAACCGCCGAAGGAAAGCAAATGCCTGTCTATGAGGTTCGCGGCGGGCGTATCACCATCAAGAGCAAGGAATACCCCATTAAACTGGCCGACGGCTTCTACATCATTCGCAAGCTGACCGTGACGGAATGTAAACGCCTCCAGACTGTCCTGGACACATACGCCTTTCCCGTCAGTAATACTCAGGCGTATAAAATGCTGGGCAACGGCTGGACCGTGGACGTGATTGCCCACATCATGAGCCACTTTGAAGGGCTGACGGCGGAGCCGATGGAAGTGCTGTCGATGTACGACGGTATGAGCTGCGGCCATATCGCGCTGGACAAGCTGGGCGCGAAGATCACCGCCTACTACGCGACCGAGATCGACAAGTACGCCATCCAGACCACGCAGCGCAATTTCCCCGAGACCATCCAGCTTGGCGACGCATTTCAGGTGAGAGGGGAAGGGTGGACGCTATGAGCCTTTCCGGTTACACCAACACGCCGATCTTGCCCGAGAAAGCAAAAGAGTTGATGTCCCTTGACACCGAGTACAAGGAGATCATCACCTACGGCAAGATCGAGGAGTGGTTCACAGCATGGGACGGGAAAGTCTATGTGAGCTTTTCCGGCGGCAAGGACAGCACCGTGCTGGCTTACCTTGCCGCAAACTGGCTCTCACATTTCCGCACGCCGCCGTGGTCGCTGAACCTCGTATTCATCAATACGGGGCTGGAATATCCGGAAATTCAGAAGTTCGTAAACGAATATACGGACTGGCTGCGGAAGAAGTTCCCTCGCGTGACGATCAACCTTACTCGGCTGCGTCCGAAGATGAACATTCGGCAGGTGGTGACGAAGTACGGGTACAGCATCATCGGTAAAGACATAGCGCACCGGATAGAAACCGCGCGGCGTTCACCAAATAGCCGAAGTATGAAGCTATTGCGTGGGGAAGTCTTACGCACCGATGGGGAAAAGAGCATATACAACTGCGAAAAGTGGGCGTATTTGCTTTCGGCTCCATTCCTCATATCAGACAAGTGTTGTGGAATTATGAAAAAGTCCCCATCAAAGAGCTATGAGCACCGAGCGGATGTCAAGCCCACGACGGCAACAATGGCGGAGGAAAGTCTTCTGCGAATGCAAAAATGGCGCGAAACCGGCTGCAACGCCTTTGAAGGAAGGCGTCCCTTATCTAAGCCCATGAGCTTCTGGACGGAGCAGGATGTGCTGCGGTTTATCGTAGACCGCGAGCTACCTATCGCCAGCGTATATGGCGACATTGTAGCAAGCGACGGCGAGAACGACTACGACGCAACGCTGGTGGACTGCCCGCTGCATTGCACGGGCTGCCAACGAACAGGATGTATGTTCTGCGCGTTCGGGGCTCATCTCGAAAAAGGCGAGAATCGTTTTGAGCGCATGAAGCACACGCACCCGAAGCACTACGACTTTTGCATCGGCGGCGGGGAGTTTGACCCCGCGGACGGGCTATGGAAACCCAACGAAAAGGGCCTCGGCTACGGTCGGGTTCTGGACTACATCGGAGTGAGGTATTGAGATGAAGGGAGGAACTATGAGAGATCAAAAGCTCGTAAATGCGCTGCGTGAGCACGCAGAATGGGCGGAGGGGAACCAGTGGGAAATGCCCATTACCCTGTGCGACGATCTGGCGGAAGCCGCTGACTTGATCGAGGCGCAGGCGAAAGAAATTGACGCACTGCGGAACGAACTGTGCCTGAAATGCGGAAACTACACGCTGGCCCATGAGGGGGCCTGTAACGGGTGCAAATGGAGGGAAATGTGATGGACGCTGTGAAGTTTATCAAAGAACGCGACCGAATGTGCCGCTTTTACCACCATGCCGGGGACTGCTATCAATGCCCCGCAAAAGACTGCGAGTGCAGTGCATTGGAAGGAATGGTTGATGATGACAACATTGTGACCATCGTCGAGGAATGGTCTGCTGCGCACCCGCGCAAGACGCGGCAGAGCGTGTTTTTAGAGCAGTGGCCTAACTGCATGATGGGCAATGACGACGTTGTCAGGATGTGCCCAAGAAATGTTGACAAAAATTATATCTGCGATTTGAATCGTTCTGCTGGATGCCCCGACTGCCGCCGCGAATTCTGGATGCAGGAGGTGGAGTGATGGACTGCCTGACAAAACATAGCAAACAAACACCGCACGAAAACGGTATCTGTTGCACACATTTTCTCGGCCCCGAATGCCTCGGAGTTGGCGGAAACTGCGCCATGAATTGCAAGTGGGAAGAAGCGGCGTGGAGCCGCCTTGCCGCCTACGAGGACACAGGGCTGACGCCGGAACGCTGTGCCGAATTTGCGCGAGCAGACGCGGAAGGACGGTACATCGTAATGCGTGATGCGGAGCAGGAGGGCGACGCCCTCCTGCGCGAACTGGCCGAGGCCGACAAGGCCGGGCGGCTGGTGGTTCTGCCGTGCAAGGTGGGAGATACGGTATATTTCAGGACCTACGACTGCAACGGGACGGTAGACCTTGGCATTCAGCCCCACAAGGTCACGGCCATTGTGGGGCGCGCAATTGTCAGTGGGAGGTATACCGATGCCGTGCTGTTGCCGGGCCAGTATGGAGTAAGCTGGTTTCTCACCCGCGAGGAGGCGGAGGAAGCATTGGAGGCGATGAAAAATGAGTAAGTCTGTCATGCTGAGTGTCCGCCCGGAGCGGTGCGAGAAAATTTGCTGCGGCGAAAAGACGATTGAGGTGCGCAAGACGCGACCAAAGCTGCAAACACCGTTTAAGTGCTATATCTACTGCACAGTGGAAATGGCTGGGTATGATGCGCTCTGGGTTCTGGACGCTCCAACAAGAGAAGAATACTCGGTTATGGCGGTATGTGCTTACTTAGAGAACCCAAAAGGGGCAAATAAAGGAAACGGCAAGGTTATTGGTGAGTTCGACTGTGACCGGATTTACAAGATTGACAAGGATAGTACGGATTTTCTTTTTAAGGCTGGGGAACTATCCGTTTACAAGCAAGCTGCCGAAGAAAAGTGTGGCCTGTGTGTGGCCATGACAGACGATGAGTTGCACGGCTATCTTGGACATTGCCAGGGCTACGGCTGGCATATCTCCGACCTGCGCATTTATGATACGCCGCGCGAACTGAGCGAGTTCCAGCGTGCAACTGACCCGTGCGATTCTTGCCATGCAGAATACACATGGGAATGCACAGACTGCAAAAAATGGGGCGGTGACATTAAGCACCCGCCCCAGAGCTGGTGCTATGTGGAGGCGATGTGATGGGACGGCTGTGGGATTACTGCGCGTTCTGCGGAAAGCGCATCGAAACGGGAGAAAAGTGCTACGGCTTGCCAAACGGAGAGAGCGTATGCACAGATTGCTGTGTTGCAGAAAACGAGGGCGCGGCCGTATCCGACGGGGAGGAAGAACAGGAGGATGACAATGGCCGAATACATTGAGCGTGAGGCGCTGCGCGAGATTTTAGATGGCTGGCGCGATGCTCATGCTGACGTTGATGACGTACACGGTTGCGGCTTGCTGGAAGATGTGATATGCGAGGTAGACGCACAGACGGCTGCTGACGTTGCGCCGGTAGTGCGGTGCGAGAACTGTGCGTTTTCGCAATCAAACGGTTGGGTTTGCGGTGGTACAGCTCTCATGCCGCAGCATCGGACATTTCCAAACAGTTTTTGCAGCGACGGCGAGAGAAAGGACGGAGGGAAATGCGAATGATAGATAACATGATGGTGAACATTGGCGCGGCGTTTATGATCGTCGGCGGTGTTGCGCTGGTATCAGTTCTTCTCGGCGTAGCGATATATGCCGCTGCGTTGGTTTGGGTATACGCAATCAATAAGTTGCGGAGAAGAGCGAAACTTGTTACGCGGTGCAAGGACTGCAATCATTACGACATGGGCGTATGCCTGAAAATCTACTCGGACGGAAGCGTACATCCATCGGCGTGGCAGAGCCGCAAGCCGGAGGACTTCTGCTCCTACGGTGAGCGGAAGGAGGGATGACGGATGATGGGCTATCCATATTTTTCATTGCGCGATCTGCGTAAGATTGAACGCACGTTGGCAACCTCATGCGCGACGATGGGAAGATATTGCAAACGAACGCAGAAAAAGCGGCGCAAGGATGCGCGGCGGAACGGGAGAGGAAAATGAGCCTGACGGCATCTGACCTTGCGCGTCTCGGGCCTGCGGCACAAAAACAGGTGGTTGAAAAGGTACTTGCTCAGAAAACGGGCAAGTACCACAACCGCAAAACCGTGCGGCATGGCATCACGTTTGACAGCAAGCACGAGGCAGACCGCTATGATGAGCTGCGGCTGTTGCTGAAAGCGGGGGAAATACACGATTTGAAGCTACAGCAGACGTACAAGCTCGTTGGGGTACAGAGGACGCCCACAGGAGCCGCTGTGAGGGCAGTTACATATATAGCCGACTTCGTGTATACCCGCGACGGGAAAACGATTGTAGAGGACGCAAAGGGATTTAAAACAAAGGACTATATCATTAAGAAAAAACTGATGCTGGAGCGATTCGGCATTTGGGTGGAGGAAGTGTAGATGGCAGAACAAAGTTCGACGCTTTGCTGGTCGTGCAAGAACGCCTGCGGGAAATGCCCAAGGAAACGCGGGAGCTAAAGTGGCAGCCGGTCGATGGGTGGCACGCGATCAGAACAAGGATTTTAATGCACACAAAAAGCGATCACCGACGCAAGAAGCATTACGAGACAAGCTATCGCGTGCTTGCTTGTCCGCAGTACGAGGTGGGATGACATGAGTTGCTTTAACTGTCAAAAGCGGCACGTCGGCTGTCATTCGACCTGTGAGCGATACGCTGCGTGGCTGCAAGAAAAGAAAGAGGCAAAAAGCAACGAAACGGCCAGCATAGCCGAAGAAAGCGCAATGATCAATTACATTCAGAGGTCAAAAGACCGATACAAACGGAGGGTGGGGAGAAAATGATCGAATATCCCTATTGCGTCTATCCGGCGCTGAAAAAGGTTTTCTGCGAGCGGCAGTACACGCGCCGCCAGCTTGCCGATGCGGTAGGCATTTCCAAAAGCAACATCTGGTGGTGGCTGTCGGGCAACAATCAGCATACCATCGACGTGATCAAAGGCATCCTCAGAGAGAGCGGCCTGACGTTCGAGGAAGCGTTCGGAGGTGCGGAATGAAAGTAGGCGACAAGGTGCGGGCGCAGTTTATGACGGTGCCGGAGGAGTTTCCGGGCAAGACGCGCGGCGAAAAGATGTACCCGATCCGCGCCGGCGTGGTGACGTACATCCATCCGCAGAGGCGCTATGTGACCGTGGCGATCATGGTAGACGGCAAGGAGATCAAAGAAAGTTTCCGACCGGAGGAGGTGCTGGCATGAACGCGTTTCCCGAGCGTTTGAAGCGCTTACGGGAGAGAAAGAGAATAAAGCAATATGTCCTATCTGAACTGTGCGGTCTGCACCGTGACGCGGTGAGGCGGTACGAGGCGGGTGAGGCTACGCCCACAACGGACGCATTGGAAAGCATCGCCGACAAGTTCGGGGTGTCGGTCGATTATCTGCTCGGAAGGACAGATAATCCGATGACCGTGGACGATTATCTAAAAAAATTTTGAAAATTCCCCTTTTAAGGGGAAAAATAAGAAAAACCTATGCGAAAATAGAGGCGTGATGGGGCGAGGCTCTTCACGCCTCCGCGTTTTCATCTGTTTCCTCCTCCTCCCTTGATAGCCCGCCCTTCGGGGCGGGCAGTTGAGGGCAAAAATGACAGGACTCCACGCACTTCTCAACGATGTGGCCCAGGGAAGACATATGCAGATGTGGCGGAATAGGTAGACGCTGCAAGGGTATGTGACTTAAATAAGCGCAACGGAATGCTCACGTATTGGGGTTAAGTAGCTACCTCGGATCGCGCATAAAGCTTGCTGCGGACTGTTTAAGCATGTGAGGTGCAAATCCTCACCATCTGCACGAGAGGCCGGGTCGCTCCCGGATGATGTGAGAGTACGCAGAACGCCTCACAGAGAATGACAATGCCTGCTGAAAACTGCGCCAGAGTTCCGCAACCGGGGCCGATACGCGGCGTGTGACAATCTAAGCGGGAACTGCACATACACGGCATAGGTGTCCCGTAAGGGGAGAACACAGCGAGTGACGGGGACTTTCCCCGAAGCGCTAAAGCAGGGCAGGACTGCAATGCCGTACCAGATGTATGCTACCGCATTGCGGCACCACGGAAGGGTAAGACCGCTACAAGGGGCTTGCCTGTGCGCTGTATGAAAGCGGCAGGTCGAATAATCATTATTTGGCTAGCTCCGGCCTATGAATGAAGAAACGGATGCGACCGACATACCGGCGCAGGGCTGAAAAGTTCCGTGGGATACCGGCATTGCTGCACTCTGCGCGAGTGCCGAGGCGTTCAATGGATGTGGCGTGGTGGCGGCAATCGTATGATTAGGCCGCTGTGTAAGCAATTCAAACAGAGCGCAATGCCGGGGCCTGTGAAAAGAATAACGCCCATTGCGGGCGGCGTTGTAGCCCGTTAGGGCGGGTAAAGTCTGCTATGTAAGGCCAAGGGGCGGGGGCTGGTAGCAAAACGAAAGGGAGTGAGCGTATGGCTGGCGGAGCGCCAAGAAAATGGAAAAGCGTAAAGGCAATGCAGGAAGCTATTGACGCTTACTTTGAGAGCTGCAAAGGAACACCGCTTATGATTGACGGCAATGTTGCCACAGATAAATACGGAAGGCCGATTATTTTAGACGAAAAGCCGCCGACGGTAACAGGGCTGGCGCTGTCGCTTGGGTTCACAGGGCGGCAGGCGCTGATTGATTATCAAGCAAGGCCAGAGTTTGCGGACACGGTTACGCGCGCAAAGTCCAGATGTGAAGAATATGCCGAATCTCGGCTCTACGACAAAGACGGTGCGAACGGCGCGAAATTCTCGCTTGGCTGCAATTTTGGTTGGAATTCCGAGAACGAAAAAAGCGGCGACCCTGCGGCGTTGGCAGCTTTGCTTACTGCGTTAAAGGGCGAAAACAATGCAAATTAAACCGCTATCCGCAAAGCAGCGCAAAATAATGGAGTTTATCAGCTCCGATGATATGGCGCTTATTTGTGACGGCTCCGTCCGTTCCGGAAAGACGACGGTCATGTCGATGGCGTTTGTGCTGTGGGCGATGCAGAACTACGACCGCACGAATTTCGCTATTTGCGGGAAGACGGTGCAGGCGGCAGAGCGAAATATCTTAAAACCGTTGATGGAAATTGACGGGCTGGGTGTTGCTCTGTCCATGCATTATAAGGTTTCCACGAGAATTTTAACCGTTCGGTGTGGGAATAGAAAAAATTGGTTTTACCTGTTTGGCGGCAAGGATGAAAGCTCGTATATGCTCATACAAGGCATCACGCTTGCCGGTGTCCTATTTGATGAAGTGGCACTTATGCCGCGTTCGTTTGTGGAGCAAGCGCTTTCCCGTGCGATTTCATTTGAGCATCCGAAGTATTTTTTTAACTGCAACCCCGAATCACCGCAGCATTGGTTTTACAAAGAGTGGATTGAAAACGAACGGGAGAATACGCAGCACATTCACTTCCTATTGGAAGATAATCCAATTCTCACACCGCAGATGATCGAGAGGACAAAGGCCATGTATAGCGGCGTGTTCTACGACCGATACATTCGCGGCTTGTGGGTGGTGGCCGAGGGACTGATCTATCCCATGTTTGGCGATAGCTGCATTGTGGACGAGCTTCCGGAAAAGGGCGAATACTATGTTTCCTGCGACTACGGCACGCTTAACCCGTTTTCCGCAGGGCTGTGGTGCTGGGACGGCAAGACGGCCACGCGCATCCGCGAGTATTACTATTCCGGGCGCGAAAACCAGAAGAACAAGACGGACGAGGAATACGCCGACGAAATTAAAAAGCTCATCGGTGAGGCGGATGTTAAAAGTATTGTCGTCGACCCGTCTGCCGCCTCGTTTATCGAGGTCTTGCGGCGGCGCGGTTATATGGTGCGAAAGGCCAACAACGATGTGACAAACGGTATTATGACTACGGCGCGGTTTTTGCAGGACGGCGTAATCAAGATACACCGAGATTGCAAAGACTGCATTCGCGAGTTTGGACTATATCGGTGGGACGAAAAATCCGCTGATGACAGGCCGATCAAAGAAAATGACCATGCAATGGATGAAACGCGGTATTTTGCTTATACGGTCCTGAAGAACAAGGCGTATCGGCGTGAGTATACACCACTTTGGAACAGATAGGACGGTGAGCGGCTATCAAAACATACAACGACCTTGTAGCGGTCGGCGACAACGAGCAGGCGCGCATTGAGTTTATCCGCAGTGCAATCAATGAGCACCGCGAGAGCACGGCGTATAAGACGGCGGCGGTTGCTGAGGAATATTACAACGGCCTGAATCCGACCATTAACCGCTATGAGAAGATTATCTATGATATGCAGGGGCGCAGCCACACGGATATGTGGACGGCAAACCATAAGCTGGCCAGCCGCTTCTTCGGGCTAGCGGTCGATCAGGAGGTTTCCTATCTTCTGGGCAATGGCGTGACCTTTGCGGAGAAGGAAACGCCGAACAAGCTATGCCCAGACTTCGATCAGGAAGTCATGAACGCGGCGCGTGAGGCGAAAATCGCGGGTGTGTCCTTTGGCTTCTGGGATTTGACGCATTTGCGGGTGTTCTCCCTGCTTGAGTTCGTTCCCCTCTATGATGAGGAGGACGGCGCAATGAAGGCCGGTATCCGGTTCTGGCAGGTGGCGCAGGATAAGCCCCTGAGAGCGACGCTGTACGAGCTGGATGGGTTCACCGAGTATTTCCAGCCAAAAAACAAAGATATGAGCGTATTGCAGGAGAAGCGCAGCTATAAGCTCGTTATCCGCAAAGCCGAAGTCGGCGAAACAGAGATTTACGACGGCGGCAATTATCCGAGTTTCCCTATCGTGCCGCTGAAAAACAATAAGCGGTGCCTGTCCGAAATCGTCGGCAAGCGCAATACCATTGATGCGCTGGACCTTGCGTCCTCAAACATGGTCAACAACGTGGACGAGGGGAATTTGATCTATTGGGTCTTGTCCAACTGCAGCGGCATGGACGATCTGGATGACGCGAAATTTGTGGAGCGCTTGAAAACCACGCACGTTGCCCACGCCAACGGCGATGATGGCGCGAAGGTGGAGAGCAAGACCATCGAGGCGCCCTATGAGGGCACCAGCAGCACCATTGATATGCTCAAGAAAAAGCTGTACGAGGATTTCCAGTGCTTTGACGCGGCGGCTGTGTCCGCTGGGAACCAGACGGCAACGGCGATCAAGGCCAGCTATGTGCCGCTGGACTTGAAAACGGACAAGTTTGAATCCGAGGTCAC
>ULIZ01074753.1_pt1 | contig 10483 bp, 8 predicted proteins | sample 1950601 | NCBI WGS metagenome assembly ULIZ01 (sample SAMEA4835456, study PRJEB28245) | human gut metagenome | biome: gut microbiome; material: fecal sample | place: Denmark | collected 2008 | reverse complement strand
TAGTTATAAGGCTCTAAATACAGTATGTAAAGGCTCTATCATCTATTTTTTTTAGTTGGGATGGCAATACTACCTTCAGTAGTTTTTCACAATCATAGAAAGTTTCATACTCTATTTCAAGAAGTCCCGAAGGAAGTTCTACATTATGCAACCCACAACTTTTAAAAGCCCATGCACCAATTTTAGTTACAGTTGAAGGAATGGTAATTTCCTTCAAAGCAGCACAACCAGAGAAAGCAGCACTGTCTATTTCGTTAACACCCGAAGGTATCTCACAGTTTTGTAAATTTTTACAACCATAAAAAGTACTATTTGGAATTTTAACTAATTTCTCAGGCAATTTTACTTCATACAATCTTGTACACCCACAAAACACACAATTCTCCATGTATATTGAATCAGATGAAAATTCTACGCTCTGTAAATTTGTACAATCTTTAAAAGCATATCTTCCGATACTCTTCAAGCTTGAAGGTAAGATTATTTTTTTCAAAGCATTGCAATCAGAAAACTCAAACTGGCAAATTCCATCTTTTGTTTTATGGACTAGATCTATCCATTTTAGGCCATTAAAATAAAACTTACCAGACATAGAAAGATAAATCAGATTGCCGGTACGTATATTTATATTGGCTTCCGACAAATCTAAAGTAGCCAATTTCCCTTTCGTAGGCTGTCCTTTCCTATCACAGCCCGCCATCTCACGAAGACAATACATATCGTACTCATCCAAAGATCCAATAACTTTGAGATTGGTGGTACTAAAACTTACTTTTGACCCCAAACTTCCTGGCTTATCTAATTTTACCACTACTTGCTTGTCCGCAGCCTTCAACGTTATGCCACAAAGAAACAATAGCATAGCCAAAATAAATGATTTTTTGAGAGTAAATGAATCCATAAGATTAATCCTTATTACGTTTAGCAATTATTCTATCTTTTTCTTCCTTGGTAAAGTCTTGTCCACAACAAGTACAAACATAATCGCCTGTCTTTACTGCAGCATAGCCTGAATCCAAATGAGTTTCCACCTCAAAATTTGGATGAGAGCAAGGTTTATTGCCCCATTTCTTACGAAGTTCTTCTGCTTTTAAATAATCCATAGAAATTCCTTCCCTAGCCAACCCATCACCCAAGGTTAGCGATTAAATTAAACGGAAAGCGTGGGATCTCCTCGTTACTCGTCCCACTGATTGAGGCCTTCGCATTGCCCAGGATTGTTGAACGAGCAACGTCGAAGCCCACGCCGATATGTGTACACTTTTCCCAATACGGATATAAGACTTATCACTTGACGTAACAAGCCATACCAGTAAAGGGATGTGGCTAAAACACATCCCGAGGGCATCTACCGTTGCATTGCTCATGACAATCCTTGAAGTTTGCGAAGTTTCAATCAGTCTAGAACAAAGCGCCAAGTAAACGCTCTATATTATGTCATGATACACCAACCCTCCCAAGTCCTCGTCTCAGCCATCTACCCTCTTAAAAGGAAGAAAAGCCTCAATTCGGCGTGAGCGAACGGGTATCTGCGTGCAAAGGTAATGAAAATAATCGGAAAGTTGCATCATTTCCGATTAATATTTTTCAAGAACATAAAAATTCTGCTGTGTGAGGGCACACAACAAACATAAAAATAGACTATAGCGTAGAAAGAGCGGAAAATCAGCTGTTAACTGTTAACTCTGTTAACCCCAAGCTGTTCTTCCGCTCTTTATTTATTTCTTATTTCAAATTCTTATCCAAAAACTCCAGCATTTTCTCCTGCGCCTTCAATCCGCAGGAATGAGGAATTTCCCAAAGCTCCGTATCCAGAAGATTATCAGCACCCTGACTCTTCCAAACCTGATGCATTTCACTGAAAGCATCTTTTACACCAGGCACGGGAAAGAGCTTGTCTTTTGTGCCATTGATGAAGAGCATCGGTTTCGGACAGGCGAGGGAAGCAATGTGGGGATAGTCGAGATACTGGCGAAGACCCGGAATGCAATTCGCAAAACCGCCATTCTCCTTTCTTCCGAATCTCCGGGTAAGCTGAGCATCGGTGGTAATCATCCAACAGATGGAAGCACCCGCCTTGATCCTATCCGATAAAGCAGAGAGCATCCACGAACGATAGGCTCCCATCGAACAGCCCACACATCCGATACGCTTCGCATCCACCATCGGCAGCGAAGCCAGGAACTCGGTACTGGAAATATCATCGTAAGTCATGAAGGCAGAGAGGTCTCTACCCAGCATCATCATGTTGCCGGCTATCAGGTCGTATTTATTTCTGTCCACGCCCTCCTTTCGGCCTCGTTCTCCCCACATCGGAGCATCTGCCGAAAAGACTATGTAACCATGTTTCGCCAGATAATCGCCCACATACTGATTATCGTAAAGTTGCTTTGCCCACGCATCCGCATCATCCAGAATCTCCTGACAGAGCGCCTGCTTCGTAGGGGAATCTTTTTCTTCCGGAGTAAAGAAAGGGCGAATCATCTTCTCCTTTCCGATAAAGAGATGAGCACCATGATCATGAAGCGCATTGACTGTTGGGAATGGTCCCTTGCCATCCGGAATCAGGAGATAAGCCGTAATACGGGAATAGGCATTGATATTAAAGGCGATTTTCTGCGCCTTATATCCGTCTCTCTGTTCCTCGCCCAATACTTCCATATTCCAAGCCGCAGCCGCTTTCGGAGGTGTCATCATGCATTCAAACACCTTCGCCCTTGCCGCCTTCTTCCACTTCTTGAAATTCTTAATCGGACTGTTTCCCCAAGCCATCGGATAGGTCAGTTCCTTCTTCAGCGTTTCTACATAGGTAGGAATCTCTCCCTGCCATTCATACTTCTCCCGCTTCTGAAGCTTCGGTTTCGAAGAGGTTTTTGTAAGCGACACAGAGGTCTGTGCAAGCGCCACCGACACCTGCAACAATGCGATGATACTATATGTAATAATCCTTTTCATTCTCTTGTCTTGTTTTGTTAGAAATCTTTCTTCCTGTTTATAAGATTAGTTATTGTTTGCAAAATTAAGAAATTATCCTCAAAAAGAGCCCAATAATCTCGATATTTTTGCGTACCTTTGCCTAAAACATTTATAAATAACGGATAAAACATTCATAACAACAGATAAAACATCATCAAATAGAAAATAAAGATATGAAAATAGCAGTTTTTTGTTCAGCAAATAAGAATATCGACCCCGACTTCTTCACATTGACTGAAGAGATGGGAAAGTGGATGGCTGAGAACGGCCACGACCTGGTTTTCGGCGGCTGCAACTCCGGTCTGATGGATTGCATCGGCAAGGCAGTGAAGGCGAATGGCGGCAGAACCATCGGTGTGGTTCCTACGCTTGTAGAGCGAGGAGGAAGAACCTTCCCAGACCTCGACATCGAGATTCCGTGTGATAATCTCAGCGACCGCAAGGACCTGATGCTTGCCCAGAGCGACATCTTCGTAGCCCTTCCTGGCGGCGTCGGCACCCTGGATGAAATCTTCACCATCGCTGCTGCCCACACCATCGGCTACCATCACAAAATGGTGATTCTCTACAACATGAAAGGCTTCTGGAATTCCACCATCGCCCTATTGGACGATATGGCAGAGAAAAGCATGATTCGTGGCGATTGGCGGGATGTGATAGAAGTGGCGGATAACCTGGAAGAGCTGGCTAAGCTCTGCGAGGGATAGAACCCTCTATAGAAAAGTAAAGCTACCTTCTGCCGAATGACTTCTCGGTAGAAGGTAGCTTTACTTCATAATACATCATTTTATGACGTTTTTTTGTGTCAGACACAATTTTGGGGAGTAAAAACACGGTTTACTTCAGCATCCATTCCCAAGCAGGAATTATATGCACCGTCTTCCCATCCACGGTGAGTTCCTCTTTCTCATTCAGCGTAATGATGTAACCCTCAGACAAATCATAGATTTCCATCGCCTCTTGCAGGCCCTCTATCTCACGCTTGCGAGTCTTCTCATCATCCATCTTCACCGTAACCTGGTAAGCCTGGGTAATCCTTACACCTTCTCTCACCACAAAGTCGCACTCTTTCTTGTCGGCATGGTAGAACAAGTCGTAACCCCTTCGCAGCAATTCGATGAAAACGGCATTCTCCAGTTTTACACCATTGTTATCCGTGACATTGAAACCCATCCTGCTGATGATGGCATTATCTATAAAATACACCTTCTTCGGGCTCAACATCTGGGTCTTTACCGATGGAGCATACTTCAACAACTGGAATATCATGTAGGTTTGCTGAATATATTCCAGATAGTTCTTGATGGTTTCGGGATGGCGAATGCCCACTATCTTTCCCAGCGAGTTATAGGTAACACGCTGGGTGGCATTGCTGGCAAGATAAAATGCAAGTTCTTTAATTTCCTTGTCGTTTGTAAGACCATTGCGAGCCATCACATCCCGGAAGATAATGCTCTCATAAAGTGAGGACAGGTAACTGACGGAACCCGTCTGAAGATATTTCGGGAAACCACCCCTCTCCAAGAAATCACGGAAATGACCCAGCAGTTTGGAACGGCTCGCCATCAGATAGAAATCTTTCTGCGAAGGCTCAATATGCTCCAGCTGCAGGTATTCGGCAAAAGAGAAAGGATAAACCTCCACAGAGATATAACGCCCTGTGAGATGAGTGCCCATCTCCTTGCTCAGCATCCGGGCATTGGAGCCTGTCACCACCACCTTATTGCCTTCATTGTAAAGACGTCTGACAAAGGTTTCCCAACCCGCAATGTTTTGAATCTCATCAAAGTAATAGGTGTGCTGCTCGCCGAAAAGCTCAAAGAAGCATTCCTGCAAGGTTGCAAAATCTTCAAGCTTAAAGTTTACGAGACGCTCATCGTCAAAATTGAAGAAGAAATCTTTCTCCTCCAACTTATCACGCAGTTGCTGCAGCAACACCGACTTTCCACATCGTCTTACACCAGTTATGATAAGGATTTCCGAGGTGGTAAGCCATTCCTCTTCTATGTGTCGAGGGATGGCATCCTGCATAAGATGCCTGCAGTTGTCCTGCTGCTCAAATATTATTTGTTTCAACAGTTCTTTCATTGCTCTACTATTTTATGATTCGTGGGCAAAAATAAGAAAAATATCTGAAAGTAGCAAGAGAAAAACAGAAATCTTTCATTCTGAATGAATAATTTTTCAGAAATTTTTCATTTCGAATGAATACTTTTACCTAAAACCTTTCATTTAGAATGAATGGTTTTCGATTAGTTCCTTAAAAAACAAAAGAAAGAGCGGAAAAACAACTGTTAACTGTTAACTCTGTTAACCCCAGTTGCCTTTCCGCCCTTTTATAATAATCTCTAACAAGAAATCTTTTATTCTGCCAGCAGCTTCTCTGCCATCGCCTTACCCAGAGCCTCGCACTGCGCCTTTACCTCTGGAGTAATCGCCTGCTTCATATCTACAGGCTCGCCTACAGCCTCGTAGTGGAGCTTGGTTTCGTTCCACTCCTGAATCTTTGCTACTGCCTTGCTTGCCCAGCAATGAGAGCCGTACCAGCCAAGGAGGTGGTTCTTAACGTCCTTATTGGCAAGCTCGGAGAGGAGAACCTCCATCTCGTGATAAAGACCGGCATTGTAGGTTGGAGCACCTACGATAAGGCCCTTGTAGCGGAAGATGTCGCGCAGGATGTAGCTGTGGTGAGTCTTCGAGATGTTGTACATTACGATGTTCTTCACGCCAGCCTTGCTTGCCGCACGGGCGATGATTTCAGCCATGCGCTCGGTGTTGCCGTACATGGTACCGTAGCAGATAACGAGGCCCGGCTCCGTCTCGTACTTCGACATCTTATCATACATGCCGATTACCTTCTCAATATGCTCGTGCCAAACCGGACCATGGGTTGAGCAGATGTAATCCAGCTCCACGCCAGCCAACTTCTTCAACGCATTCTGAACAGGGATTCCATACTTACCCACAATGTTTGAGTAGTAGCGAACCATCTCCAGCCAGAAAGTCTCGCAGTTGATTTCCGTATCGATGATTCCGCCGTTCAGCGCACCGAAGCAACCGAACGCATCACCTGAGAAGAGCACCTTGTTCTTCGCATCGAGGGTTACCATGGTCTCTGGCCAGTGAACCATAGGGATGAGAACGAAGCTCAGTTCGTGGTTGCCCAATGAAAGGGTTTCGCCATTCTTCACCTCTACCACGTCATCAGTTACGCCGTAGAAGCCTTCGAGCATCCCCAGGGTCTTCTTGTTGCCCACAATCTTGATGTTAGGGTAATATTTCTTGATGAGGGCGATGGAGCCGCTGTGGTCAGGTTCCATGTGGTTGATGATAAGATAATCGATTTCGCGGTCGCCAATCACCTCGTGGATATTCTCGAGGAACTGGGTGAAGAAATCAACCTCTACAGTATCTACCAGCGCTACCTTCTCATCGTCAATGATATAAGAGTTGTAGCTCACTCCGTTAGGCAAAGGCCAGAGGCCCTCAAAACGATGCTTATTGCGGTCGTTTACGCCTACGTAATAAATCTTGTCTGTAATTTCTGTCATATCTTTTCTTTATTTTACAATGTTCTATAATAATATTTAAAGCTTTTGCCCTTACAGGGCGACAGGGTGAAATGCTGTTTATACCCAGGGTGTTGCCCTGGGCTAGGAGCTTCTGCCCTTTCAGGGCGTATTGCTAGAATTATAATTCCTTCTTCTTTTCTTCTCCAAATTCCTTGGAAACATAATTGTAGATGTCCTTGCAACATTCGGTGGAGAATTCTTGAGCCGAAACAAGGAGACTGTCCCATTGCGCCTCAGATAAGCCGCGGTCGATGTCCTCGCGGGTGATTCCATCCTTGATCAGTCCGAACACGAAGCCTGCGTTGAAATTATCACCGGCTCCGATGGTGCTCACCGGCTTCATCTTCTTCGAAGGATAACTCTTGGCAAAGCCGTTCTCGGCTCTCACCTCTACAGGCTCAGCACCCTGGGTGCAGATAAACTTCTTGCAGTAGAAACTAATTTCGGCATTATAAACCTTATCCGCCTCCGGTTTCTTGTAGAGGATTCCGAAATCCTCGTGGCTTCCGCGTACGAAATCAGCCATCTCCAGGTTCTCTATCAGATTAGGTGTAATCTTCATGATTTCGTTCTGATGAGAAGCACGGAAGTTGATGTCGTAATAAAGAATGGCGCCGTGCTCCTTCGCATACTCCAGGAAGCCGGCAACCTGAGGACGGACCACAGGATTCAGAGCGAAGAACGAACCGAAGAGCACGATGTCGCCAGGATTGATTTCCGGTGTGGCAAACTCCAGCTGGTCGTGAGGATGATCTTTATAGAAGATGTAGTCGGCATTGTTGTTCTCGTCGAGGAAAGCCAGCGAGAGCGGCGACTTCGATTCCGGGAAGATGCTCACATTGTCAGCATTCACCCCATTATCTCTCAAAAACTGAATCACATACTCTCCTATGCGGTCGTTGCCCGCCTCGCTGATAAACGAAGCATTTACGCCCGCACGGCCCAACGAGATGACTGCATTGAATGATGAGCCACCCGGTACTGCCTCTATCGGCTTGCCGCCCTTGAAGATGATGTCAAGCACGGTTTCTCCTATTCCTATTACTTTGCGCATTGTTTTTGTTTGTCTATATTTTATTTTTTGGTGGCAAAGATAAGTCTTTTTGGCGATAATGCAAAATAAATGACTATTTTTTTGGATAAATTACATTTTCAGTGTAACTTTGCACCTTGAAATGAAATACAATACTTATACACTCGATAATGGACTCCGCATCATCCACCTGCCTTCAGACAGCAAGGTGGTGTATTGCGGTTACCAGATTAACGCCGGCACCCGAAACGAGGAGCCGGGCGAAGAAGGACTTGCCCACTTCTGCGAGCACGTTACTTTCAAGGGCACAGAGCGCCGCAAGGCGTGGCACATTCTCAACTGTCTGGAGAGCGTGGGAGGCGACCTGAATGCCTACACCAACAAGGAGGGCACGGTTTATTACTCCGCCATCCTCAAGGAGCACATCGCAAGAGCCGTAGATCTGCTCACCGACATCGTTTTCCATTCGGTTTATCCGCAAGCGGAAATCGACAAGGAGGTAGAGGTAATCTGCGATGAGATAGAGAGTTACAACGATTCTCCTGCCGAACTGATTTATGATGAATTCGAAAATATCATCTTCAAGGGTTCGCCGCTGGGCCACAATATTCTGGGCACAGCCGAGCAGGTTCGCTCGTTCAAGACAGAAGATGCGCTGCGCTTTACAAGAAAGCTTTACCGGCCGGATAATGCGATATTCTTCGCTTACGGAGACATTGACTTCAAGAAGCTGGTAAGACTTCTTCAGAGGGCGCTCGCAGATGATGAATCTGTGGTCAACCTTGCTGAGGAAAAGCTCCCACAGATTTCACAGATTACACAGATTTCAGGGGATGAGAATTCTATTACTACAGAAAAATCTGTGTCATCTGTGAAATCTGTGGGACCTGAAAATTATCCATCTGTGGGGAAAGAGATTGCCGGGCAGACGATTGTGATGCAGAAGAATACGCATCAGGCTCATGTGATGATTGGAACCCGCGCTTACGATGTGAACGACAGCCGCAGAATGCCGCTCTATCTGCTCAACAACATGCTGGGCGGACCGGGAATGAACGCCAAGCTGAACCTCGCCCTGCGCGAGCACAACGGACTGGTTTACACCGTAGAGAGTACGATGGTGGCTTATGGCGATACGGGCATTTGGAGCATTTATTTCGGCTGCGATGAGCACGACGTGAAGCGCTGCCTCAGACTGGTTCGCAAGGAGCTGGATAAATTCATGCAGAAACCGCTGAGCGAGGCGCAGCTCAAGGCCGCCAAAAAGCAGATAAAGGGACAGGTAGGCGTGGCTTGCGACAACCGCGAGAACTTTGCCCTCGACTTCGGCAAGAGCTTCCTTCACTATGGCTGGGAGAAGAATGTAGACCGACTCTACGAGCAGGTGGATGAGATTACTGCCGAACAGATACAGGCCGTGGCTCAGGAGTTGTTTGATAAAGACAGGCTCACCACGCTGATTTTCAGATAATGTTGATTTTCAGACAAATAGCTCAAGTAATAAGAAAATAAAGAAGGCAACAACTTGGGTCGTCATGCGACTTCCCTCGTTGTTGCCTTCGTAATTTAATGAATTAAAAACTGCTTTTTTCTTAAAAACAACTAACAATTAACCTAAAAACTTAAACCTAAAAACCTAAAATGAAAATCTATAAAACCTAAAACGAATTCTTAACAATCTATATATGAAATCCCCAATCAGAATTTATCACGAAAACTCTCAGGGGACAGTATGAATTTCAAATGAAAAGGAGTTTTTACTCTCCTCTCTGATTTCGGAAGCCCCATTGGCTCCCTACTGTTTTTACTCAGCTGTGCATTGCTGCCAGCCATTTTTTAATCTCGGCTCTTTTGGAGCCCTTCGCATGGCTAATCTCCGATTAAGCCAACTTGTTGTTAATAGCACCAACTTCAGCTACACATGCAACAACTACTGCGAAAATCATTCCTAATACTAACATAATCTTTTCCTTTCTTAAATTTGTTATCTTAAATATACAATCTTGTTGTTTTACCTAACAAAATCTTAACTCTCTTTATTTCTTACCTCCCGGAGGAGGATTTCTATGCTCTCTAAGCTTCGTAGCTTATTTGCCGCAGTTCATTCCGAGGTTCATACCTGCGCAAGCAACTACTGCGAATGCTACTACTGCTACTGTCATTATCCCGAACATTGCCATAATCTTTTTCCTTTCTTTTAACCTCTTAATCAGTCTCTTCGAGATTTTCCAGAAGTCCTCGTCCGAATCTCAGAACCAGGTTCCGAACCGGCCTCAAACTTGTCTCGAATCGATTTCATAAGTTATCCTTACTGAATCAATCTTTTATCCTTTTTTCTTTTTCTGGTGCAAAGGTACAACTTTTTGTGTGCGCACACAAATATTTTAGGAGAAATGTTTCAAAAAGCCCTTTTTTCTTGATTAAGGTCAAGAACATTTACATTCTCATTACAAAAACGGGCTATTTTTAAAGCTTTTGCCCTTTCAGGGCGACAGGCGTGCTGCTAAAACGTGAGGGGCGTGGCATTTCACCACGCCCACTCCTTTATCACCGCTACGCAGCCACTCCTGGCGTTCCATAGTGCCCATACTTGGCGATGAAACGGGCGGTCTTGGTGAAGGTGCCGTCCTCGTTCTTCATGATGAAGCCACGCTTCTTCCAGTTGCACAGCAGGATGGCAAGTTTCGTCTTGGTGCCATGAACCTGACAGATGTTCTGAATCTCAGTCTTGTCAAAGGTGTCATGAACGTAGAGAAGAAGATTGCTCACACCGGGAGTATGACACACAGAGCGGCTGTCAGCATCTATCGCCTCCTGCATCTGATTGCCGAAGAAACGCATCTTGCACCACAAATCATACTTCACGCTCCATACGATGAAATCCTCTATCGCCCGCAGGTTC
>ULIZ01022836.1_pt1 | contig 10558 bp, 7 predicted proteins | sample 1950601 | NCBI WGS metagenome assembly ULIZ01 (sample SAMEA4835456, study PRJEB28245) | human gut metagenome | biome: gut microbiome; material: fecal sample | place: Denmark | collected 2008 | reverse complement strand
CTAGGAGCTTCTGCCCTTTCAGGGCGAGTGGAGCCAACTTGCGAAAATTCAGTAACGGAAAATTTGCAGCAGGCTTTAAAATATTAGAATTATGATTTCAGAAAAAGAATTAAATAGCTATCGGCTGACAAGCATGGAAGAGCCAACAGATGAAATGCTGGCTCAGATTATGCATGAGGCAGCCGAAATATACAACAGAGAAAACGAAGAAGCTTACAGAAGTTATTTTGCCAATATGCAAAAACAGGCTAAAGAACAACGACAAAAATTCAATTTGAATTAATGGAGGCAAAAATACACAAACCCGTTTTAATTGTCATTGCAGGACCTAATGGTTCTGGGAAGACAACAATAACCAGTCGTGTATTACACCACGAATGGCTAGAAGATTCTATTTATATCAACCCAGACAATATTGCACAAAAAGAGCAAAGAACTACCTTCACCTCGTCACCACAACACATATCCATCATCGTATTCCCAACATTTGTTTTCCTGGATTATTCTTCGGAGATATTCTGCTATCTATCGGAGATATTTTCGTATTCTTCGGAGATATTCTGCTATCTTTCGGAGTAATTTTCGGGTTAATGAGTTCAGAAATGTTATCGTTTGACAAGCGGAAGAGCCAATTTGTTATCGCCCACAACAAACCAACCTAATGAGAATCAGAACAAAAAGCAACGAATTAAGTTTATTTAACCCTAAAAAACAACTATTTATGAAATAATTTCATTAAATTTGCAGCGTCTAAAAGCTCCACTTGTAAGTGTACGCAAGATGATGATAGTCAAACTACCAAAACAATAGTCAAACTACCAATAAAAAACAACGAGCTGAAGGACAAGAATATAAGTAAGTGATATTAATCAGAAACTGAAAGTACAATTTAAACTTAAATAGATATGAAAGTATTCAATTCTACTCTTGCTGCTATCGGCTTGGCAGCATTCGTATTCGCATCATGTAGCGACAGCAACAGTGACCCAGGTACATCACCTGCCGTTAACCCTGCTGACCTTACAAACGTAACACTTACAGCACAGAACATCGACAACAGTCGTATTTCTAATTACAAGAACAGTACTGCAAATGCAAGAAAGTTCTTCATGACAAGAGCAGGTGCTACCAATTTCACAACAGCATTCCCTACGGAGAATGTCCCACAGGAGCCAGAGGGCTTAGCCCCAAGAACAAGCCCTAGCGACCTCACAAACAAGGCTTACGCTATCGCTAGTAAAAAGACTCTCAACTATGCTGGCAAGACTATTGATGGTGCTACCATTTTCATACATGGTGGTGCTACATTCGAGTATGACCAGACTACAAAGATGACCAACACTACTATCGTATTGTTGGGCAGCGGTAAGTTGAACTACACTGGTACAGGCGAAATGGTACCTGCTGGTAACACTGTATATTGCACAGACGCTAATAACGTTGTTGCAGCTACTGGCGCAATTAAAATCAATGGTAATTTCTTTGCCAACTTTAGAGGACAGTCAGCTGAGACTGGCAAAGAATTGCTCACTGGACTTGGCGACATCGCAGAGAAGACAACCACAGAGAAGAACAAGTCTATCACCCCAACTCAAGACATCACGTTCGGTCCTAACGCTCAGGTTTATATCAATGGTTCTATCCGTGCCGTAAACTTGAACATTGAGGATGGTGCTAACGTATATGCTGTAGCCAACCTTTTCAATAATGGCGAAGCTAACATCAATGGTAACCTCCAGTTGGAAGATGGTTTCATCAAGGCTCCTAAGTTGAATGTTAGTGGCAATTTGATTGTAAAAGCTGGCGTGAAAGTAACAGACACATTCAATGTGAATGATGGTGCTAACATCGAGGCAAACTACATCAACGTTACCAACAACACAAAGGATGGTGACAACAAGGTCGTCAAGGGTGATGCTACTCTTAACTTGAAGGGCACCGGTAAGATTACTATCGGCAACCAGAATGTTATCACTGCAAACAATTTGGTAACAGACAATGCTTCTGCTGGCCAGATTACATTGAGCGGTGACAATTCTGTAGCAGTTATCAAGGCTTACAAGTTCACCAACACAGGTAATGAGAAGATTATCGCTTTGTCTACACCTGGTACAAACTCTACTTTCTTGCTTGAGTTTACAAAGAACTACAACGGCACTACTCAGTACAACACATTTGAGGATCTTGACATCGCAGCAACATACATTGACTACGCAAAGACCAACCAAAACAAGAATATTGAGCTTGTTAACCAAGACCACAAGAAGTATGGTTACAAGTGGGTTGGTGATGCTTCTCAGTTTACCAAGCAAACAAAACTTGACTTGGTTGCAGCTGCTGAACCTGTAAATGACGGACAGTCTGCTACATGTATCGCTCCTTATGGTGGCAAGCTTTATGTAGCTTATCATACTTATGGCAACAAGGCTGTAGGTGGAAACCTTGAGGTAGCAAGCATGAATGGCAAGACATTAACTATCGAGCAGAGCCTAGGATCAGACAAGATTGACTACAACCACTTGATGATTGATGGAGGCTATGTATACCTCGCAGGTAGCGAGCAGGGAAACAAGGCCAACGGTGTGAAAGGCATTGGTGCTTTCTTAGGTCGTGTACAGTTGAATGGCGGCTCACTCGGCAGCAACCTTGAGCAGTATGCTATCAACAAGATGACAAATGGTATTGACGCAAACTGTGTTGCTAAATACAACGGAAACTATGTTGTTGCAACAACTAAGGGTTTCTCTGTATTCGACAAGGATTTCAATTTCGACAACTATGGTACAGTAGAAGGTAAGTATGCTGTTGTTGCAAACAACAAGCTCTATGCCCTTGACTTGGCAAAGTTGACAGCTTACGACAACGCAAGTTTTGAGAACGGAACAGAATACGCAGTTGGCAATGTTACTCCTACAGACAACAAGGCTGTTGTTGCAGCAGATGGCACAGACCTCTATGTTTGCTTAGGCGAGAATGGTATTGCTAAGGTTAACACAACAACAGGTGAAGTAAGCAAGTTCTATACTTGTCCTACATTCGTTCCTTCAAAGGCAGAAAAGGGAACAGATCCTATCGTAAAGGGTCGTGCTAATGGTGTAGCAGTAGATTCTAAGTACGTATACGTTGCATGCGGTAGCTACGGTCTCGTAGTTCTTGATAAGGCAACAGGCAATGAGGTTTGCCACCGCAAGGCATACACAGAGAAGTCAGCTAACTTCGTAGCTGTAGACGGTGAGAACATCTATGTAGCATACGGTCAGAGCCGTGTACAGGTATTCAAGCTTACAGCTACGTACTAAGTAATATTAATAAAACTCTCTTGTTCTCCCTCACTCTATCGTGAGGGAGAACAAACCTTATAAAAGCTCATTAAGGCAGCTATATATATAATAAGGTATAAGTTGAAAGAAAAGGTAATGTATTAACATTAAAAATAAAACATCATGAAAGCAATGAACTTTAAACTTGCTACTATCAGTTTCGCAGCATTGCTCCTCGCTTCTTGTAGTGATAGCAATAGCGATGGTACAACAAATGTGCCTATCGCCAGCATGAATTCCAAGATTATAGGAAGCGACTTGGTGCAAAACACGAATGCCCAGGAATTGGCAAGCCGTGTTTTTAATTACAAGAGCAAAATTGCAACTAAGTCAAGAACTATTGACGAAACTAACAAGTCATATTTCTCAAATATCATCAACATGCCAGAGGCTCCTGCTTCGATTCCTGCTGATGCCAAGAATCTGAAAAACTATCAGGGGTGGGATTTACCTGCAGGAACATATTATGTACCAGCAGGCGAAACAGTAGAATGCAACCATCCATACTATGGCGTGACACTCTATGTGGCAGGAACATTCATCCAGAACGGAATGAATGCTGACGACAAAACCAAGATTTATATCTTGAAAGGTGGAAAATGGAAAACAAGCTTCCAGGAATTAGTCAACGGCAACGCTACTGTTTACAATTATGGAACGCTGGAGGCTACAAATAGCCAGTTCACCATCAAAGGTACATACTTAACTAATAGCGACTTAAACTTCCCTGGAGATAAGTTAAACATTGAAGGTAGCTGCTATGTTGGAGGTAATCTTACAGCTAAGGAGCTGACGAATAGCGGTATGCGCCTTAATGTGAAAGGAAATTGCAACCTGGGTACCAGCACTCTGAAAATAAATGGTAATGGAAGTCAATATTGGGAAGATCCTAATGCAGGCATCATGAATGTTGATGGTACATTAACCTGTGGTAATCTTGAACTTTGCAGTGGTGCAAAACTTTACAGCGGCTGTGCTGTTAAGGTATCAAAAGATGTAAATATCAATAGTTACGCAACTTTTGATGTATCGTACCTGAAAGCAGATAAAATCATTCAGAGTTCTGGCACAATATTTAAGCTTAAGAATCAAAGTCTGATAGAATGTGATACTTATATAGACAATAATTCAAGCGACAATATTGATGCACAGGCAGGAAATGCAGGTTCAGTTATCGAAGGCGACAATGCGGTAGCTGTCATCAAAGCAAATAAATTTGCTTTCAATACAGGAGCTCCAATAGAAAATGAAACCATGAAATTTGACTGTTTCATGTTCAGAACTCCATCTGCAACATCGAAGATTGTTCTTGACGGTAAATTCTACCAGCAGAATTTAACAACGGAAATCATTCCATTCTTCCCTGGTGCTCATATTTACAGAATTGACCAGACAGACAATATCTCTGATGTAATCATCAACAAGACAGAGTGTAATGGACAGACAGGCTGGAAGCCAGGAAAAGATCCTGAACCAGAACCAAAACCAACCCCTACTCCAACTCCAAAGCCATCACCTCTTACACCAATCAGCGTGATAGAGCCTGATCATACACATGATATTTCAGCAACATGCGTTCAGCCATACGGAGGAAAGATGTATATGTCATATCATACTCGTGGAGACGGACATGGTTCTTGCATTGAGGTATTCGATCCTGTGGATGCAAACAAGGAAGTGAAACTGCTCCAATACATCTACGACCGTGAAGGTATGTTAGACTGGAATCACCTGATGGTTTACAATGCCAATGGTGCAAAACAAGTATACGCTGTTGGTAATCACTACAAGAAAGCAGGTGTGTTAGGATACATCGATATCACAAGTAGCGGATTGCTGAATGCTAATGCCAAAACGATTGTAACAGAAGAAGGAGAAAACAAGGAAATCAAACCTTTGAATATTCTTCCTTTGGATGCAAACGAAAAGGCAACAGATGAAAACTGCATCGTATATGACAGTAGCCGAAACCGTTTCATCGTTGCAACAACAAAGGGATATACAACATACGATCCTGCAACATTAAATGAAATTGAGACTGTTGAAAAACCTGGTAAAGCAAAGCATGTTGCCATTGGAGACAATAAGATTGTTACATTGGTATTCACAAAACAAGCACAATACAATCCATCCAAGAACCCAGCAGAAGCAGCCAAGGAATGGATCAATGCCCAGATTGAAGTAAGAGACGAATCGGCAGATATGAAATCTACTCCAGAGGTGACTATCACAACACCTGCAATCTTGCCTCACTACGGTAAAAACGCTATCGCTGTGAAGAATGGTAAGATTTATGCATGCCTCGGCGCAGCGGGTCTCTACTGCTACGACTTGCAGACAGGCAAAGAACTCGGACACTACCAGATGCCAAATCCTATTATCAAGGATAGCAAACTAGGTAAAGTTGGAGACTACAAGGCTTATGCAAATGGCTGTTTCGTTGGTGACGACGGTAAAGTATACATTGCCTACGGTTCTTATGGTGTAGTTGTTCTGAAAGCTGGTACACTTGAAGCAGGAAATCCTGAGACTATTGCTCATAGAGAAGAAGGCAAGTCTGCCAACTACATTACCGTTTACAACGGCTATATCTATGTAGCATACGGCCAGAAGAGACTGCAAGTTTATCAACTCACAGAAAATTAATCGTAAAAGCTAGCGTAAAAACTAGAATACTGATTGATATAGACATTAACAAAATAGAAGACACTAGTTGAATGCAGCTGCAACAGCTTGCGGCTGCATTCATAGTGTTTAAACCAAAAAACAATGAAGCAAAATTTGATACTATATACGACTACTGCTCTCCTCATCACACTCGGAGGACAAAGCACTGTGTCTCAGGCTCAAAGGCAGCAACAGCTGAAGAAAAAGAGCTTTAGCCCTAAAATGCTCGTATATGAAAATCTGAAAAACAACAACGTGCTCAGACACTTCAAACAGCGCTTCGCACAACTCGACACTCTCATCAAAAATCCTATTTGGGTGAAAGCACCAGTCATAGAACTGGGACTCAATAAACAGCATCACGCTGATATCAATAAGACCGACTCTCTGTTCTGGTCGAAAACTGCACATGAGCACCTAGCGCTCAACAGACACAACGGTCTGGAAGTGACCGGACAGGTTTATGCCCGACCTGATGCGTACTTCGATTCTGAAGAAGACGACGCAAAAGAGGTATCAAAATATAAGATGAAGGTTCAAGCCGAACTGGGATGGAACATCATCAACTCGAAGTTCTACCAAGGCAAGGAGAAAAGAACTAAGATTGCTCTTGCCAATGAACTCGACCGCTTGCAAATAAAAAAGCGCCAAACTGCAGACATCTATGAAAAGGCAGCCGATGAGCTGACCGAACAATATAATTTCTATATCGGTACTGTCATAGCACACAGACTGGACAACCTCGACATCATGAACGAAGCGTACCAGTTTATGCTGGAAAAAGACCGAATCAGCAACGACAAGATGCTGAAAGTGATGAACGATAAGCTGGAGGCTGAATATGACATCTCCGTGCTCTGCACAGACAGAGATATCAGCAACAAGCCTATCTACCGCATCAAACCAACCAAGATTGTGGTAGACACAACAGCCCTCTGGAACCATCTGAACCAGGAAAGTCTGGATGCACGCATCATGATGGTGAAAGAACAGATTGCTGACAACGACAGCAAGCTGACCAACTATTTAAGCACTACCCGACTCACACCATTCGCAAGATGGTCGAGCTACTGGCAGAGCAACAACAAGATTTCGAACAATGCCGACGTGGGCGTGAGATTCACCATTCCTATCTGGAACGAAACGCCACGCAAACGACAGGCACTGGAGACCCAGAAGGAAATCATACGCAGCAGCCGCGGTACCGATGTGAAGGAAATCAAACAATCGGTAGGCATCCTGCTCAAGAAGATAGACAACCTGAACAAGGCTATAGCCACCGAGGCTTTCCATATAGACCAGACCGGCAAATATATCGAAATGCGGCGGTTTGCCTACCAGAACCAGAAACAGGGATACAACTATCTGATGCGTATGGACGAATATACGGGACTCCTGGAAAGTATGGAGCGTATGTACAAACTGATGCAGAACCGCGCCCTCGCTATCATCAATATCGAGAAAGCCGTGAGCATCTATGACAACAACAACATCTTCAAAGAAATAGAACTTTGAATGTAAGGAAACCAGAATATGAATGAATTCCAATATAATGGCACGCCACAAGAACAGGCGATGGCAGACTTGCTGAAGACGCAGGGTCACCGCCTTGCCAGACAGCAGATCGTATTTGCCCTGATCTTCCTGCTGGTTATCGTGCTTGCCGCCTACTATATTGTCACTCGTATGATATGGGCAACCTTCGACGGTTATATAACCCTCGATGAAAACCATATCAGTGCCGTTGACGACATCTATATCCTTAAGGTGAACAAAGAAATGGGTGAAGTGGTACATAAGGGAGATACGCTCTACTCTTATGTACTGCTAGGTAATATTGTGAACCAATACGACCCGAACATCCTGCCTTCAGCCGTAAAGGAGACTCACGACATGGAGGTACAGGCTAAACTCGCACAGCAGGAGATTCCGGTGCTGCGTACCCGACTTGCCGAACTGAAAAAACAGAAAGCATCTGAAAGTTCGGACATCTACTACGGTCTTACCGACAACACCAAGCGAAATGCACTGGATGCCGAGATTGCCGAGGTAGAAGAAGAACTGAGAAAGCAGGCTAAGAAGGTGGAAATCTACGCACAGGCTAAGAACACCACCTATAACTTCATGAGCCGCAGAGGAGCCGGCAGAGCAAATGCTGCCATGCCTTACTCCAACACCAGCATCTACAACCCGGGACTGATACACTACTGCTGTGCACCAGCCGATGCCTACATCTCAAAAATCAATGTGAGTGACAAAACACTGGTGTTCAAAAGCGAGGAGGTGATGGTTATCCAGCATACCGACTATGCAGACTGCCATCTGGGCGTAATCGCATACGTACCCAACGACATGGTGAAGTATATGGAAAGCCCTGACGATGCAGACATCATCATCAACAAAGACCTGGAACTGAAGGCTAAGTTGCAGATGGTAGGTCTGAGAGTAGAGGAAATACCAAAGCATCTGCAGAGTAACTTCTCGCATGATGCCAACGCAGTGGTTGCCGTATTCACCCTGAACCCGAACCAGAGAGTTCCGGCATGGGTAATGAGCAACAGACTGCCGGTAAGAATAAGAGTGAACAAGATTGGTGCCATGCTCGATCCGAAGCCGCTGCCGATGTACACCGTCCCAGTGGGCAAGAACGAAAACGTGAAGCGAAGCAACTTGATTTCGAGCGACACCAATAATCATCAAGAACAAAAGAAATAAAGAATGATTGGACTTAGAAGAAACAAACGTGGAGATATGGTGCTCACCATCGATAGCTATATAGATATTGACTCGACACCGGACATCCAGCCCGACTACTTCGATTGTATATACATCAATACGGAGAGTGAGCGTGCGTTCCATGCTATACTGCTTGGAGCCAGTCCAATCTTATCGTGGAAATGTAGCTACAAACCGATATTCGTCAATACGGCGTTAACGGGAAAGGGACAGATTATCGACTATATCGTCGATGCCTATGTGAGCGACATGAACAATGAAAAGGTATATGAGATTATAGACAAAATCAAGCTGGCAAGACAGAAGTATGGCGTGAAAAACGAAACTGCACGTCCTACACAGCCTAACCAGCTCTTTGCCAACATCCTGAAATACCTGCTCTCAAGAGACCAGCGAATCATGGGACACCGACTGCTGGAGAAATCGTCTTTGGGATATATCAACCCAATCTTCGAGCACTTTCACAGTATAGGTCTCTTCCATCTCAACGAGATGTTCATGTTCATCGACACTATGGTGGAATTCGGATCACTGCGCATTCACCGCTTCCTGCTCAAGGAGCACCTCTGCCCTAAGTGCAACCACTCTCACCTGCTCTATACGGAGTGCTGTCCGAAGTGCGGAAGTTCGAACCTGAAGATACAGAACATCATCCACCACTTCAGCTGCGCCAACGTATCGCCGGAAAGCAGCTACAATGTGGGCGGTATGCTCATCTGTCCGAAGTGTCACAAGAAACTTCGCCACATCGGTGTTGACTATGACAGACCAGCCGTGGTATATACCTGCAACGACTGCGAGAACTCGTTTACCTCGCCTATCACCAAGGCAACCTGCTGCTACTGCGAGAACACCTATCCGGTAAATGCCCTGGTGCCACGAGACGTAGAGGACTACGAGATAACGGAAGAAGGAATCAGAACACTGACCAGCGGCAACATCATGTTCAGCAACATGGTGAACATCTATGATAACTTCATGGAATATTATCTGCTGATGAACCGACTGCGACGCCAGCTGATGGAAACCTACCGCAAGGATGAACTCTCGGTCATGGTAGGCAAGATATGGATTATAGATAATAACAAGGATACCGTAAAGATAAAGGAAAGCATACAGGGCAAGCTCTGTAGAATCTTCTCCAATCACAAGGTGTCTTACTACAACAATATCTTCTACGTATCCTCTACCATCTATGAGCAGGGAGAAACGGTGGAAGAGGCTCAGCAGAAACTGAGCAAGGAGATGTCGGTAGCCATCAGAAAGGTGGCCAACTCGATAGAACCGGACGAGATTATCTGCAGCATGCTGGAAACCAAGGCGAAGACCATCGCCAACAACTATGACGAGTTCTTCAACAAACTGCAATATGTGGATATGACTCCAGACGACTACTGCCGCTACTCAGAGGAACCTCTGATGAAGGAAGAAGAGAAATTGGTGCAGCCGCAGGAAGAGCTGCTTGATACGGAGCCGAAGGAAGATGAAAACGACAAGATACAGAAGCGAATCGTGCTCTACAAGAAACTCGTTGCCATCCTTGTCACCATCGCAGGTATACTCATAATCATGGCCCTCTTGGCGCTCACCGTGCTGAGATAAGCCATCAAGAAGAAAGGGAAAAGCGTATGTTTAGCATAGCAGAACATCTGAACGATTTCTTCGACTGGATCAGCACGCTATCGTTTAGCAGTATCGTGAATACCTACTGGTTCCTCTTCTTCATCGAGATGCCAAGATATTATATCCTGGAATATCTCGTAATCGGAAACCGACTGATGAAGAGAAACCAGTTAGATAAAGAGAAAGAATATGCCAAGTACTTCCTGTACCGC
>ULIZ01083836.1_pt1 | contig 10603 bp, 8 predicted proteins | sample 1950601 | NCBI WGS metagenome assembly ULIZ01 (sample SAMEA4835456, study PRJEB28245) | human gut metagenome | biome: gut microbiome; material: fecal sample | place: Denmark | collected 2008 | reverse complement strand
ATGTAAAAATAATTCTGACCACCTACTTATGGAATTACAATACAGACTCCTCGCCTGCTATCTTCTGGCCATCAACGTCGCCACGCTGATAACATTTGGCATTGACAAACTGAAAGCGAAACGGGCGAAATGGCGCATCCCGGAAGCGACGTTGCTGATGATGGCGGCCGTTGGCGGAAGTGTGGGCGCCTGGGCGGGCATGAAGTTATGGCACCATAAGACGCGCCACAAGAAGTTTAGATATGGCATCCCCGTCATCTTCGCCCTGCAAATCGCATTGGCGGGGTATCTGTGGTTGGCATGAGGGGCGGACTTAATGGGGACGCGGGAGGTGTTTAAAAATTGATCGAATTAAGGAATTTCGTAGGCGTAGGATGGGGCGCCAGCATTGTAGCTCACTTTGCTCGCAAAGTGAGGGCCACGGACACGTCGCGAAAATGCCATAAGTCCGCTATATACCCACTCCTTTGCGACGTGTTCGCCATAAAATTCGTCCCCCTCACTTTGTGAGCAAAGTGAGCTACAGTGCTTCGCCACAAAGGACGATGACGATGTATATTCGTTCAAAAATCGGTTAGAGCATGCAGCAATGCTTGTTGTCTCTTTTCTCTTGTCTCAACGAAACACCTACAGACCTGTACACCTACTTATGTAAAAAGTTACGGAGAATATTTACAATCTCCGTAACTTTTTACATTCACCTCGCAGACCAACCACGCGTTTCCCTTGTTATTCAACACTTTAAGATGCAGCAATGGGAGCTATTGTGGGCGCCGTTGAAGTTGTATTTTCCTAAAAAAGTGCCGATAAGTGGTGGAAATCTATGTATTTTCGATAGATTTCCACGACTTATCGGCACTTTTTAGTATCTTCGCAGAAAGAAACAAGGAGATTCTGGGATGCACAGACATCCTGAAGTTTCCTATCAAAACATTGACAATTCTCTAAAAGCTAATATATCATGTTAATAGGCAGAGAATATGAAATGGCGACGCTTCGCGGATTGGCTTCTTCTGATGAATCGCAATTCGTGGCTGTTTACGGAAGGCGTCGCGTTGGTAAGACCTTTCTCATCAGGGAGGCGTATAAAGACCGATTCATCTTTCAACATACTGGCATATATGGAGCCACACGCAAACAACAGTTAAGCGACTTTCGACAATCTCTGTATCTTGCGGGGATGGAGAAATGCGCCATGCCAAAGACATGGCTGGAGGCATTCGGATTGCTGAGAAATTTTCTGAGCACGTTTCCAGAAGACGGGGAAAAGAAGGTGATCTTCATAGATGAACTTCCCTGGATGGACACTCCGAAATCGAATTTCGTCCGTTCGCTCGACCATTTCTGGAACGCCTGGGCCTCAACGAGGAAAGATCTCATTCTCGTTATCTGCGGCAGCGCCACTTCATGGATTATCGACAACGTGGTGATGAACTATGGCGGACTACACAACCGTTTGACCTGCCAAGTGCTGCTGCAACCTTTCACACTCAGAGAGTGTAAGGAATATTGCGAGGTCAAGAACATGGGCTACAAAGACCGACAGATTCTCGAGGCGTATATGGCAATGGGCGGCATACCTTATTACTGGAGCTTTCTGAAGAAGGGACAAAGCGTTGCGCAAAACTTCGACCGCATGTTTTTCCAGCCAGGCGGAGAACTGACACAGGAATTTAACGCTCTATATGTGTCTTTGTTTAAAAAGCCACGACACCACATCGCCATCATCACGGCATTGGCCAAGAAAAAGCAGGGATTGCTAAGAGAGGATTTACTGAAGAGTTCCAAACTTCTAGACAACGCGGAGTTTTCAAAAGCACTGCAAGAACTTGAGCAATGTGGCTTCATCCGAAAGTTTACGGCAATCGGCAAGAAAACGAAGGACGCAACGTTCCAACTCATTGACAACTACACGCTGTTTTACTTCGATTTCATCTCTGAAAACGTCAACGGCGATGAACATTTCTGGTCGTCGTCGGCCAGCACTTCCATCCATTACAGCTGGGCTGGCCGGGCTTTTGAACGCGTCTGTATGCAACATATCAAGCAAATCAAAGAAGCGCTCGGTTTCTCTGCCGTTGTCAGCAGCGTTCATTCCTGGTGTTACAAGGGAACGAAAGACCCCACCACAGGAAAGACACTGACGAAAGGGGCGCAAATTGATATGCTCATCAACAGGAACGACGATACCATCAATCTCTGCGAAATGAAATACACGAACGCTCCATACGTCATCACCGAAGAGGAAGACTGCCGTTTGCGCAACCGCAGAGAAACGTTCATCAGGGAAACTGGTACGGAAAAGACGGTGCTTATCACAATGATTACGTCGTTTGGACTTGCCCCTGGCGGGTATTCAGACGATATTCACTGCCAAGTTACAATGGCAGACTTGTTTAAGTAATGTTGAAAGAATAAGTGAAATGAGAGTTGGCCTGATGGTACCCGTATTTTCCTAAAAAAGTGCCGATAAGTCGTGGAAATCTATCGAAAATACATAGATTTCCACGACTTATCGGCACTTTTTAGGTATTTCAGCAAGTAGCACATGAGGCATGCACTGCCTTGTTTGCATTGAAAGAGGGGCGCTGCGCCCTACGGTTTATCAGTACACTTCAACGCAGGCAGCCAATCGCTTGGCTTTGTCGCGCAACTGGTTGAGGTCGGCATCGAGCGGGGCGTTGCACACCACAACACCCATGCGGCGGTTGACACGCGTGGTTGGTTTGCCGAAGATGCGCACGTCGGCGTCTTCTTCACACGTTTCTTCCAGTCCCTTATAACGCGGAGGCTCCTGGCTCTCTATCGGCGAAAGGATGACGGCACTGGCACCAATGCGCATTTGCTTGATACAAGGAATTGGCAAACCGAGCACGGCACGCAGATGGAGCTCAAATTCGTTGAAATTCTGCGTTCCGGCCAATGTGACCATACCCGTGTCGTGCGGACGCGGCGAGAGTTCGGAGAAATAAACACCGTTTTCGTGGCTGAGGAAGAACTCCACGCCCCAAAGTCCGGCGCCCGTCAAAGCGTGTGTCACCTTGTCGGCCATGCGCTGTGCTTCGGCCAAATGTTCCGGCGCGATGTGGGCCGGTTGGAAGCTTTCGCGATAGTCACCGCCTTTCTGCACATGTCCGATGGGCGGGCAGAACAAGGTCGGGCCGTTTTTCTGCGTCACCGTGAGAAGGGTGATTTCGCTGTCGAAATGAATAAATTCCTCAATGATGAGTTCCTGAATATCTCCGCGGCTACCCTCCAAGCCATAGTGCCAAGCGTGTTCCAAGTCGGCAGCCGTTTTGACCATCGACTGGCCCTTACCCGACGACGACATAAGCGGCTTGACGATACACGGATAGCCAATCTTCTCAGCGGCTTCGCAGAGTTCTTCATACGTCTTGGCGTAAAAATAGCGTGCCGTTTTCAGTCCGAGTTCTTTGGCCGCCAAGTCGCGGATGGCCTTACGGTTCATGGTGAAGTTGACCGCTTTGGCAGAAGGCACCACCTGGATGCCTTCTTTCTCGAAATCGTAGAGGCGCTCCGTGCGGATGGCTTCGATTTCTGGCACGATGAGGTCGGGATGGTGCTTTTCAACGACGCGTTCCAGGGCATCGCCATCGAGCATTGAAAAGACTTCAGCTTCGTCTGCCACCTGCATGGCTGGAGCAGAGGGATAAGCATCGCAAGCAATGACATGCTGTCCAAGACGCTGGGCAGCAATGGTGAACTCTTTGCCGAGTTCACCGGAGCCAAGCAATAAGATTTTTTTCATGTGAGGATTTTTTGTGGAAGACATCGAACGGGGAGCGTGCAGGCTTATATATATTAGACATTCATAATATATATATCATACGTGGCGGCCTCTCGGTCATCGTCCGTATCTTCGTTGAGGTATTTCTAACTGCAAAGATAGTGCAAATCGAGAGCAGAATATCAAGCTGGCTTGAATATTTTGCCGAGGTGCAGCCAATCTTATGCAAAGATACATCTTTTTAAGAAAATGCTTGGGCAAACGGTTTCTCTCTTTCAAGCATATTTAATAATTCAGCGTAGCTTTGCCCCTCGAAATCCCCCCTCAATGCTGAGTCTTGCAAACTCCATGATGCGTTTCAAGGTGCTCTCTTTCGGAGCGGGATGTTGTAATGGTGTAGTATGCGGCATAGGCGATGTGTGTGTTGATTAAGCCATTGAAGAAAGACTGCGTTTTCTACTCTGTTTTCAATTGCTCGTTTATCCATAAACGTGGAGGGGGCGTTTTTAGTGTGTCAACACAAATAAAAATGCAGGCACACACTGATATTTCTATCTATGTATGCCTGCATGAGAGGATATTTGTCGAAAAATTTGTTCTACACGTGCGTCAGCAGTTTATTTCGGCAACGTCAGTTTGAAGATGGGGCTGTCGGTGTGTTCCTTCAAAATGATGTTCTTCATCTTCTTGACGATGTCTGGATGCTTGGCAGCGATGTCGTGGTCTTCGTGAAGGTCTGTTGCGAGGTCGTAAAGACGGCATTGCCCAGCCTTCACCACCAGTTTCCAGTTGCCCATGCGCAAGCCCATCATGTTTGTCTCATGAAATTCCCAATAGAGGTAGTCGTGCTTCTTCTGTTTGCCCTTTCCTGTCAAAGTAGGATAGAAGGAGATGCCGTCGAAATAATCGTTGGCAAGCGATTTGTTGCGGTAGCGCTTCTCGTAGTTTTTGATGCCAGCCAAATCGCAGAACGTCGGCATGAGGTCGTAGAAAGCCAACTGATGGTCGTTGACCGTTCCGGCCTTGACGTGGCCTGGCCAGCGTACGATGAAGGGGATGCGAATGCCGCCCTCATAGGTGCTGCGTTTCTTGCCCTGAAGCAGACCGTCGCGGTTGAAGAAATCGGGGTCGGCGCCGCCTTCCTCATGCGGTCCGTTGTCCGACGTGAAGATAACGATGGTGTTCTCGTCGAGGCCCTTCTCCTTTAGTTTGGCCATAATCTGTCCCACCTGCGCATCCAGACGCGAAATCATGCCAGCAAACTGCGCATGACCGTAGTTCGTTGGGTTATAGCGCGAACCCTGGTCACCGCCGAAGGTTTTCTCCTGACAGAAGTGTCCCTTATAGGCCAAAAAGATAGAGTCTTCCGGCTGAGCAAGTTCGGCGTGCGGCAAGGTATAGGTGAAGATGCCGAGGAAGGGCTGGTCTTTCGTCTGTTTATCGAGCCATTCGAGGGCCTTTTGGTGGATGATGTCGGACGAATATTGCGGGCGTTTCTTGTATTCCTCACCAAACATGGGATATTTGATGTTCTCTTCCAACACTTCGCGACGCACGCCCTTGTCGCCAGCCGAGCGGCTGTAGGCGTTCAGGAAGTTAGGATAATAGAGGTGGGCCTGGAACTGGCAGATGAAACCATAGTATTCGTCAATGCCGCGCTTGTCGGGCGTGGACACCGAACCCTCGTAGCCGCCAGCCCACTTGCCGAACATACCGGTGGTATAGCCGTTGTCTTTGAAGATTTCCGGAATGATGACGTGAGCGGTGTCATACGGTTCCTGTCCCACCACAGCGAAATCGGAGTTGTTGCCATATTTCACCATGTTGTCGTATCTCCAATACTCCTTATTGCCACGGACATGCGTGTGGCCAGAATGCTGGCCCGTCATAAACGTTGCACGCGACGGGGCCGACACCGGACTGCCCGCATAGGCCTGCGAGAAACGCATGCCCTCGGCGGCGAGGCGGTCGATATTGGGCGTTGAGATGTAGCGCTGGCCGTAGCAAGCCAGGTCGCCATATCCCATGTCGTCACACATGATGTAAAGGATGTTAGGGCGGTTTTGTGCGTTGGCGGCGAATGCGGCCATAAGCCCGAGTCCGCCGACGATAATGTTGCTCTTCATGTTGTTGTTTTTGTGTGATTATGCAATGGTGGCGTATGCAGGCCGAACGACATCCGCTCCGTCACCGTTACTTGGTTTTCAAGAACTACCGCTAAGCCAGAGGCTTGGCGGATTTTCAAATGCGCTTTCTATAAATCCAGAAATATCTTCTGCATAAAATCGCCGTTGCCCGTGTGTGCCACGACCAAATAGTTTCCCTTTGGCAAACGCTTGCAATTGATGCTCGCGCCGCGCTTTTCAGCCAATCTGCGGCCATTCACGGTGTAGAGACTCAGGCGCTTTACCGGACCTTCTGCCGTCACGACGCTTCCCTTGACACTGAACGACACGGCTATTTCCTGCATGGCAGGGACGACGTGGATGCCTGTCGGCGTTTCCTGCGTGTTGGGAGAGAAGAGGGCCGTGTAGACACCGCCAACTGCGGGGGAGAGCAGGAAGTCGGCCTCGCCGCTCACTGCATTGTCGCCGCAATACCATCCGAGGAATTTCGCATTGCCGAGGGCGGTAGCTGTGAGGCGGTAGCCAGATTCTTCTGGTTGCATGCTCACGGTGCCGCGAAGCGTGTCGCAAGAGAGGGCCACCACGGAAGCGGCATCTTGAGCCTCGACAACCTTCACGATGAAATCGGCGGTCTGCCCTGCCACTTCGTCTTCCGCATCCAGCAATCCGTTGGCCGTGAGGCGCAGACGCATGCGCGATTCTCCCAGAAGGGCATCTTCAGGAACAGGAATGCTTTCTTCAAAACGGTCGGTGGCGTTCAAGGCAACGGAGGTTTCAAAAATGCCGTCGCGATTCCAGTCGAAATACGCCGTGAGGCTTTCGCCGTCGTCCAGGCGTTGGTTTAGCAAGCCCGACAAAGTGAGTGTGCTTCCTGGAGAGGTGTGGGCCGCGGCCTTGGTATAGATGGTGTACCAGTTGGCCGGTTTCCCAGCTTTCTTGCCAACGACGGCACCATGGGCCAAAGCGTTGGCAGGATAGATGAGCGGCTGGGCATCTTGCGTATCGCGCAATTCCAGATGCGTGAGATACGTTCCGCTGAGCGTGCCGCAAGGCATGTCGTATATCTGTGCGTGGTGGGAATAGACGTTACGTGCCGGGCGGACAACGAACAACGTGTCGCCAGAAACGTTTAACGCTTCGCCTGCCACATCCCCGACCATCTGGCGCAGGGAGAAGAATGCTGGTTGCTCGGCAGACTGCTTGGCCACCCAGCGAGCCGCCTCGTTGCCTGAGATGGCATAACTGCGGTTGCCCTGTGCATTGACCAGGAGGTAGCCACCGGCAAGGGCGTTTTTGCCCACGAAATACCAAGTCTGTGAAGACGCGTCAGTGCGCGGTTCCAAAGCAAGTGTTCCTTCGGCATTCATGGCAAGGGCCTGTCCCTTCGGCGTGAGCAGAGAATAAATCATCTTCGGACTGCCAGTTTCATCAGATGCCTCAAACGGACGGAACTCCGGCTCAGGCATTTTCTCTACCAGGCTGACAGAGGTGAGACCGAAGAAGCAGCCCATGTTTGATTTTCCAGCGGTGACGGTGAGGCGGAGATAAAGGCTGTTGCCCAACTGGCAAGTGGCCGACAAAGGCAGCGACCATTCCTGATGCACGCCAGTCTCGTCGCCGATGCCTGCTGCGATGTCCACATTCGTCAGTTGACCTTTGATTTCGGAGGAAGCCGCCTTTGCTCCTCCTTTGATTTCAACGTTGAATTGGCGGGCCTTCCCGTCATTGTTCGACTGGTAACTGCCCGAAGCATTCAGCGCATGGATGTCGAGCAAGGCATAATGCGGGGTCGGCAACGCGTCGGGCAGACCGTCAATCTTGAAAGTAAGCGTGATGGTGGGCGAGGTGTTGCCATTGACATTGGGGCAGAGCATGGCTGCAGTGACCGCGTTGCCGGTGGCCTTGAAAGCATGGGAAGAAGTGAGCGAAGCAGTGGCGCCGTCAATGGGCTTTCCTGCCGCGTCGCAGACACTGACTTTCACGCTCGAAGCCGCCGTTGCGCTTCGCGAGAAACGCAAACTGATTTGTGCTTGGCTGGCCATACACACGACAGCCAATAGGAAAAGGAGTTTGACACGTCTTGATGACGTACGGATATTCTTCATATACTAATAATTAAAAGATATGGTCTGAACTGGCAGACGGCAGGAGAAACGGAAGCTATAAACGCTTCAGACATAAGGTTCAAACTGGCGCTTGGCGGCCATCTTGCGCATATTACAGATGGCATAGTGCATGCGTCCGAGCGCCGTGTTGAGGCAGATGCTTTTGGCCGCAGCAATTTCCTTGAAACTCATCTTCTGATAATAAAACATGCGCACGATGTCCTGCTGGGCCTCTGGCAGACAGCTGACGAGCGCATTGACTTCGCAGAAGTTTCTGCTGAGGTTATTCTCACGCTCGTTGACATCATTCTGCAAACAGTCTGCCGCCATCCATTCTATTTCCTTACTGCAAAAGGCGTTATCCTGCGTCTGCTGTTTTCTGAAACCGTCAACGATGACATTATGGGCGATGCTGGAGAGCCAGACATAGAATTTGCCATTCTCAACATACCGTCCTTTACGCAGGGAGACAATCACCTTGAAAAAGGTTTCTTGAAAGATGTCGTTGGCGATGTCCTCGTCGTGGACATTAGAAAGGATGTATCCGAAAAGCCTGTCTTTATATCGTATGAGCAATGTGTCGAAAGCCTCGTTGAGACCTTCCACATACAGTTTGACCAACTCCTCATCGGTGTGGCGGGATAATTTTTCCATTACAACTTATGTTTGATGTTAAGCGTAATGTGTTTCGATAGGCGGTTCGGTTTTAAGTTTTTGATTAGGTAAGCCAGTAGAAAACATCTACTTGTGATTGCAAATTTAATTGTTTTACGAATTTACGCCAAACGTTTTGCACGTTTTTTGTAACTTCGCCCAAAGCTTAGGCCACAATTATTTTCCAGCCAGCCTCTGATGAGCAAGAATCGCTGGCGGCTCTGGCGATTTCACGCCTACTTATAAATCCAACTGATATGTTCAAGAAGAATTATACCCCCGAGGACATCAAGTCCATCCACGATTGGTTTGAAGCACACAAGGAGCAGATGCCCGACACGCTGCAACTCGATGCCGCGACTTATTACAAAGATCTGAAGAACACCGTTAAGACTTACTTCGAAGTGTTTGACCTCTACGGCAGCAACCCCACTTTCAGCGGACAATACCACCAACTCTGGCTCATCAAAGCCAAGCTTGAAGAGATGGGCATCAAATGAAATGCGCGGTTGCTGGCTGAAGAGAACGCCGCAAATATCCGGCCTCGCAACAGGTCTGAAACAGCCGACAGAAAAAAGGGTTTGGCAAAAAAACGGCTTTCGCTTTGCCTGTTTTGCGATTAATCGTTATATTTGCGACACGTAAGTAATGGTAAAAAAATAACTTGACCAATTTTGTGGAGTAAGAAATTAGTTCTTATGCCCTGTCTTTTTGCCGTTTTTGAAATTTGTCATCGGTCACATAGCCCGCTATGCTCCCTCTTCCAAATTCCAAAACCAACAAAAATACAGGTCAAAATTGGTCAACTTATTCTTTCACCATTACTAAATCAGTGTGTTTACGGCCTGCACATGCTATGCCGTGTGCAAAACAAAGTATTTAAAATCAATACATCCCTAATAAACATGAGTTTGAAAATTGTTGTACTTGCCAAACAAGTACCCGACACTCGAAACGTGGGCAAAGACGCCATGACGCCAGAGGGCACCGTTAACCGCGCAGCCCTGCCCGCCATTTTCAATCCCGAAGACCTCAACGCTCTTGAGCAGGCTTTGCGATTGAAGGAACAGAATCCTGGTTCAACGGTTAGTATTCTCACGATGGGACCTCCCCGCGCCACCGATGTCATCCGCGAAGGACTCTATCGCGGTGCTGACAACGGCTACTTGCTGAGCGACCGCGCCTTTGCTGGTGCCGACACGCTGGCCACCAGCTATGCTTTGGCAACAGCCATCAAGAAAATCGGCACGCCCGACATCGTTATCGGCGGACGCCAGGCCATTGACGGCGACACGGCGCAAGTGGGACCACAGGTGGCTCAGAAACTCGACCTCAACCAAGTGACTTACGTGACCAGCGTCGACAGCGTTGAAAACGGCAAAATCACCGTGACGCGCACCATCGATGGAGGCATTGAGCGCGTGGAAGCACCGCTGCCCATTCTCCTCACCGTGAACGGCAACGCTGCACCATGCCGCCCGCGTAACGCCAAATTGGTGATGAAATATAAGCGTGCAACGGCGCCGATGGAACGCACCGCTGACATGCCACACGCTGAAGAATACGACAAGAAGCCTTATTTGACCGTGACGCAATGGAGCGTTGCCGATGTTGACGGCGATGTGAGCCAGTGCGGCTTGGCCGGTTCGCCAACGAAGGTGAAGGCCGTTCAGAACATCGTGTTCAAAGCGAAGGAAAGCAAGCGCCTCACGGGCTCCGATGCCGACGTGGAAGGCTTGGTTAAAGAATTGTTAGACAGCCACACAATTGGATAATACAACATTATGAACAACGTATTCGTTTATTGCGAAATCGATAAATACACGGTTGAGGAAGTGTCTTTTGAGCTCCTCACCAAAGGCCGCAAACTGGCCAACCAGCTTGGCGTTCAGCTCGAAGCCATCGCTGCGGGCAACGGCATCAAGGGCAAGGTGGAAAAGGAAATCCTGAGCTACGGCGTTGACAAACTG
>ULIZ01043548.1_pt1 | contig 10632 bp, 9 predicted proteins | sample 1950601 | NCBI WGS metagenome assembly ULIZ01 (sample SAMEA4835456, study PRJEB28245) | human gut metagenome | biome: gut microbiome; material: fecal sample | place: Denmark | collected 2008 | reverse complement strand
ATTTATTCTTATTTCGAACTCACGTTAATTAGTAATACATCAAAATCAGATGGTATATAGTATATCTCGGTAAAATAATTATTATCTTTTTGTTTTGCCACCGCCAATCCGTTGTTTCTTCCTTTTCTCATACAGCCAGTTGTTACACCATATATAGAGAAAAACCAGCAAACCTAAGACGACGCTCAGCATTAGAGCAAATTTCCAAATTGATATCATAGAATGTGTCATTACTTTTAAAATTCTGGTGCAAAGATGAAAAAAAGGAGCCAAACAATATGTTAGACTCCCATGGCAGGTGTTAGATTCCCGTGATTTGGGTGTTAGATTTGTGACGAATCTAACACTTTCCGACGTTTTACTACGTAAAATCAAGACTTTCGTGCATGATTATCTCTCCACTCGTTTGTGGTAAAGCCCGTAGCTTCTTTAAACTTGACCTGAAGAAGACTACGCGAAAAGCCACAAGACTCGGCTACGGTTTCTGTTGAATACTCCGGATGTTCTATAATGAGACGCTTAGCCTCCTCCAAACGAAGGTCGGAAAGCCAAATACGGAAAGTCTTACCCTCTACCTCGCGCAGGTACTGCACAAGCTGGCGCTTAGGGATGTTCAGCCTGGTAGCCAGCAATGTACTATTAATTTCAGACGAGGCATAACCCTGATTCTTTATCCAACCTTCAATAAGAGCTTTGGTCATCTCTTTCCGCTCTTCGCTCATAACGACTTTAACAGCTACCGTACCAGCTTCTACACCATCAGCATTCACTTCGTCTTCGGTCTCTGCTACTATGATATTACTCATTTGCCGGATATTGTATCCCAGAGCCAAGAAGCAAACAATATAGAACACAAGCGCGATAAAGAAAAACGGTCCTATAATTACAAGCAAAGGAGTGTAGAATATACTGAAAGCTATACAAAGAGCCGATATCCAAAGAAGCTTAGTACATGTGCGCATATACATATTAAATAATACAGGCTCTTGCCCCGATTCCTCATCCACCATTTTACGTATACGGCGAATTTCCTTCATAGGATATATTATAAATAATACAATAGAAAAGAAATACAGCAACCCCATTATATATAAAGCACCCTTCATGTGCATGCTACCATAATACAAATAGCCTCCAACAAAAGTGCAGGATATAAGCACCGTACCAGTAATAGACATAATCCGGAATTTTCGATAATAGTTATTGCCACAACCGATACGCAGAATAGAATAAGATAATATATACGCTATCGGTGAGTAGAACAGAATATTTATAACTGCGCCAACATCGTCGCCTTGAGCTCGAAAACCGAAGACCATCTGCATTATATAATGTACGGCAAACAATAACATAGCAAAAGCCAAAAGCCAACGAACAATCTCATATGATTTTGTAGTGTCGGTCTTCTGAAGAGATGACAATACAAGAGCGAAGAACAAAGTCAGCGATACTCCCATCAAGCTGGCCTGAATAATTAATAGAACATTTGACATTTCTTGCATCTTACTGATAATTAAAACACACCGCATAAAATCAATCGACTTTATGCGGTGCACGGTTTATCTTTTCACATCATATCTTATCCTTAACTGGAGTAAGATATGCCTGCGAGTCTGCATCATTTCTTTTCTTTCAGCAAATCGCGGATTTCAGTGAGCAACTGAACATCTGCGGGAGGTGCCGGAGGTGTAGCAGGAGCAGCTGGGGCTTCTTTTTTGCGATTCAATGCGTTAATACCCTTAATCAACAAAAATACAGCGAAAGCTATAATCAGAAAGTCGAACACTACCTGGATAAAGTTTCCGTAGTTAAGGCTTACCTCTGGAGTAATCACCTTATCACCCTCAAGAACCGCATCTTTCATTACAATCTTTAAGTCGGTGAAGTTTACACCGCCTACCAGCAAACCTACTGCCGGCATAATCAAATCGCCGACTACCGATGATACGATTTTTCCGAACGCACCACCAACGATGATACCCACAGCCATATCTACCACGTTACCGCGCATGGCAAATGTCTTGAATTCTTGTAGCATTTTCTTCATGTCTAAATACTGTTTAGTTTGTAATTAATTTGCTATTGTTGTAAAAAAGAATCATTTCCTCTTAAATACTGTCTCATAGTCGCGTTTAGCTGCCGGCACTGTCCATTCTTCGGGAATAAACTTCCACTGGTTAAGCGGTTTCGGGTCGAGTTGCTTCTTCTCTTCTATGCGCTTCATCAGATAGTAGCGAAGATCTTTCTCTGTCGATGTGACGATGCGGCTCTTCAGCTCCTTTTTCGGTATGCCGGCACCCTTAGTCAGCAAGTCGCCTCCACCATTGCCACGGTATGAGTTGATAGCTACTTTATATATCTTATCCATCTGGAACGGAGTGCCGTCGGCCATGCTCTTTATATCTACGCGACTGCCTTCTGGCTTGGTAACGTCTACCGTATAGATAATACCTGCCGCAGAATCAAAGTTGAACGTGGGGTTCTTGAAACGGCCAAAGCCCGACATTGAATCATCCAACAGCAGCAGATGGTCTGAAGCCGACTTCATCTGGTTAGTCCACAGTGCGTAAGACATCTCTAAGAAACCCTTTATCTCCTTACCGCTCAACTTCATGGTGTACAGCATGTTCTCGTACCTATACAAGTTGAACATATCGCTCACGTATATATCGCCCTCCTTAATTTCGGCTGTAGGCGAAAGCGGAGCACAGAACGAAATTTCGGCTCCTGTAAGATCCATTTGCAACTGATGCAGCAAGTCGATAAACGCCGACGGACCAAAGAACGCGTCCTTCGATGATATGGTGCTCGACATACGTCCTATCTTACGCGACACGAAATCGAGAGTAGCCTTATACTGAGGGTCGAACGTCTTCATGAAAGTCTGGTCTACGGGGTAAGCGTCGAGTTCGGTTATTTGTCCCGAAACCTCTTTCTTCACCAACTTACCGTTCTTCTTTACCACCTTTATCATTACATCCGATACACAACGCGCCGCATTAGAAGGGCCGGTAATCAATACCGAGTCGCCAGCCGCGTTCACCACCTTACGGCAATGACGCTGATGATCGTGCCCCATAAACACCACGTCGAATCCCGGCACATTACGAGCCACTATCTCAGATCCGTTTTCTATAGCGTCGCCCAGCTGGTTGCCCTCCGGTCCGGCGTGAAACAAACCTATAATAATATCAGGGTTCTCTTTCTCCTTTATAATCTTCACCCAATAGCGAGCAGTGGTCTCCATATCGTCAAAACGGAGTCCGCTCCACAACTGCTCGGGCAACCAAGACGGAATGGCGGGCGTAATCATTCCCAGCACAGCCACCTTCACCCCTTCACGCTCCAGCACCTTATAAGGAGGTAGATACGGTTTATTGGTTCTTGTATCTATGATATTTGCACCCAGCACGGGGAACTTGCACTGACTCACCCAGCGGTCGTAAACGGCATGTCCCGGCTCCACGTCGTGATTACCCATGTTACCCAAGTCGTAACGCAAGTAGTTCAGCATCGAGGCGCATACATGCTCAGTCTTGGTATCTATATAATTATAGTAATACGCTATGGGCTGGCCTTGCAGTATATCTCCGTTATCTACCAGCATAAACGCATCTTTATACTGTGAACGTCGCTCGTTGACTAAAGAACTGAGTCGAGCCAAGCTTCCATTCTGCTGTTTACGGGTTATGAAGTTATACGGGAAATAGCTTCCGTGCACATCGCTGGTCTCTATTATGTTAAGCACCACTTCTTTTTTCGCTGCACTATGCGCTCCAAGCGACCATACACTTCCTACTAATGCCAACATTAACAATAATCTCTTCATCTTTACCGGTTATAAATCTTTTTATTCGTAAAAAACCACGTCACAGCGACATTTTGTCACTGCCGTATGACACAACAACACTCTTTTATCTGTAATCGGTTTAGATTACAAAGCCCAAAGATAAAAGTTTTTAATGGCTTTCAAACAGTACACACCTAATAATTTGTCACCTAATACCAAAAAACAGCCCACATTTAAATAGTGATGGCATATCATTTGCACCCACACAGAAAATTAAACAACTGACTATATGGCTTACATAGACTATTACAAAATTCTTGGAGTTGACAAAACGGCAACACAAGACGACATCAAGAAAGCATTTCGTAAGCTGGCACGACAATATCATCCCGACTTAAATCCTAATGACGCTAACGCCAAGGAAAAATTTCAGGCGATAAACGAAGCCAACGAAGTGCTTAGCGACCCCGAAAAGCGTAAGAAATACGATGAGTACGGTGAGAACTGGAAACATGCCGATGAATTCGAAGCTCAACGCAAGGCCTACCAGAACCAGCAAGGCGGTGGAGGCGGCGACGGCGAATATTGGTATTCTACAGACGGCACGCACTTCAGCGGATTCGGAGGCGAAGGTATGCACGGATTCGGCGGTAACGGAAGCGGATTCTCTGACTTCTTCGAGGAGTTGTTCGGACACCGTGGAGCCGGTGCGGGACGTGGAGCGCGTGGCGCTTTTAAAGGACAGGATATTCAGGGCGAGTTGCAACTTACGCTGCGTGAGGCTGCCACTACACACAAGCAGACTTTCAGCGTAAACGGCGAGAATCTGCGTATCACGGTTCCTGCGGGTATAGCCAACGGACAAATCATCAAGCTGAAAGGACACGGTGGCAAGGGCGTAAACGGCGGACCGGACGGCGATTTGTACATCACGTTCAATATAGCCGATGACCCCGTATTCCGCCGTAAAGACAACGACTTGTATACCGATGTAAACATCGATCTGTATACTGCCGTATTAGGAGGAGAAGTAACCGTAAATACCTTAGACGGACAAGTAAAGCTAAAAGTTCGTCCGGGCACACAGAACGATGCCAAGGTACGCTTGAAGGGAAAAGGATTCCCTGTATATAAGCAAGACGGCACGTACGGCGATTTAATAGTAACTTATCACGTAACCATACCTACCACACTGACCGACAAGCAGAAAGACTTGTTCCGCCAGTTGCAGCAGGGATAAACTCCTAAAACAAGACAACTATGCAGAACGATTTGATTATTATCACCGACTATTGCAGCCAATGCAACATAGAACCCGATTTCGTCTTGATGTTAGGCGAAGACGGACTGATAAACATAGAATACATCGACAATACGCGTTGTTTCCCTGCCTCGCAGCTGAACGACTTGGAACGGTACGCTCATCTCTATTACGATCTCTCTATAAACATAGAGGGCATTGACGCTATCCGTCATCTGCTAAACCGTGTAGAGACGCTGCAAAAAAGAGTGCGTTTCCTTGAAAACGAACTTCGATTCTACAAATAATAAATACTCCACATTTTAGTTATCCCAGCCCGGACCTACATGATTGATATGTAGGTCTGGGCTTTTCTGTGTTAATATAATATAATTATATACCGCATATTAATACGCCATATTCATTAAATCCGTACTTTGCTCGTAAAATATGTTAATGCTTCAAACTAAGAGAGAAACCCAATATGGCAACGAACGAAAAACAACTCACACTACTTGCCCTTACGCTCTTGTGTAGCCCCTTGGCTCATGCACAACGACTTTTGCCTCCAGAGCAAAAAGACTCTATAGCCATTAAGAGTAATGTCATTAAGGTGACAGACATACACCCCGCCAAAGGCATGGTAAACAATACGCTCGATATACTTAGCGGTCAGGCAGCCGGTGTAAACGTAACGTCGAACGGCTTAGACCGAATGGCGATGCTAAACAGCGTGCGTGTGCGTGGTACTACCTCTATCACCGGAGGAAACGACCCGCTGGTGCTTATAGATGGCGTAACTTCGGATGTAACTACCCTTTCTACCATCTACCCCGCCGATATAGAGAGCTTCAGGATATTGAAGAACGCTGCCGAAACCGCCATGTACGGCTCTCGCGGAGCCTCTGGTGTAATAGAGGTGAAGACCAAGAAAGGCACCGGGCGAGGATTCCAGATTTCGTACGAAGGAAACGTGGGTTTCGAGAAGATGTATAAACGCCTGCAGATGCTCGACGCCACAGAATACGTGGCTACAGCCAAAGCCATGGGAGTGCATTGCAACAATGCCGGATACAACTCGGACTTCTATAAGGCCATCACCCATACAGGCATGGTGAACAATCATTACCTGGCATTCAGCGGCGGAAACCCACAGTCCAACTACCGAGCTTCTTTCGGAGTGATGGATCATAACACCATCATCAGAGACAAAGACTACGGAGTATTCGTGGCAAAGATAGACGTTACGCAGAAAGCGTTTAACGACAAGCTTACGGGCGACTTCGGCGTATTCGGCTCTTCGTTCAAGAACCATGACATCTTCGATACCCAAATGCTGTTCTACTCGGCATCTTGTCAAAACCCTACCTACTCTTCCGTAGCCGACAACAATGGCAATTGGCCGAAAAACGAAACAGCCTATAAGATTAATCCCCCTGTGCTGTTGCTCGATGAGAAGAGCGATTCTAAAGACCTCAATTTCGACGCGCATATCAAACTGAGCTACGATTTAAATCCCTATTGGCGCATCTCTACTTTCGGCTCTTACCTTTACGGTTCTACAGAAAACTCACAGTTCTGCCCCACGCTGGTATGGGCGCAAGGCAACGTGTATCGTGGCGAGTTCAAGAAAGAAGAATGGCTGGGTAATCTGTCGCTCGATTTCAACAAGAAGATAGGCGTACACAATATCTCGGCACAGCTGAGCGGCGAATACCGCACCCTGCGTAAAACCGCCTTCTGGGTATACGCCAAAGGCATCACCTCTAATGTTTTCGGCTACGAAAACTTGGGCGCAGCCTCTACCCGACCCTACGGAGGCACCGAGAGCACATACGAAGACCAGTCGCTGGCTTCTGTTATGGGTAGCGTAACCTACAGCCTTAAAGACCGATATTCGCTATCCGTAAACGCACGCGGAGACGGATCGTCTATGGTGGGCGACGACCATACTTGGGGCTTCTTCCCCTCAGTATCGCTTTCATGGGATTTGAAGAAAGAGAGTTTCCTTGCCCATGCCAAGCACCTGTCGCTCTTAAAACTGCACACCGGCATCGGTCAGGCAGGTAACTTGGGAGGCATCTCTGCCTACACCACCATGAACACCGTGAGACAAACCGGAATAGTCCCCGTAAAAAGCTCGCCTACGGTAACATTAGGTACGGTGAGAAACAATAACCCCGACCTTAAATGGGAAACCAAGACCACGTTCAACATTGGTGCCGACCTTGGCTTCTTCGCCAACCGACTGATGCTTACCACCGAATATTACTACTCTAAGACTTCGGATATGCTTTACGCCTACGAGGTACCCGTACCCCCATTCGCCTACAACAAGCTGTTGGCCAACATCGGCTCCATGTCAAACCGAGGATTCGAAATAGGCCTCTCTGTACAGCCCATCAGCAAGAAAGACATGGAGCTTAACGTCAACATGAACCTGTCTTTCCAGAGCAACAAGCTGATATCGCTTAGCGGAAACTACAAAGGCATGGAGATGTCGGCAGCCAACGTAACCGCTATAGGCGGACTCGACGGAGCCGGACAGAACGGAGGCGACAACAACGTGGTATATCAGATAGTGGGCCAGCCCCTCGGAGTATTCTACCTGCCACACTGCAAAGGTCTGGCTAAGAACGATAACGGCAGCTACTATTACGATATAGAAGACCTCGACCACAACGGAAAGATAGACATTAGTGACGGAGGCGACAGATACGTGGCAGGACAAGCCACCCCGAAAGTAACCTTAGGCTCTAACATCAGCTTCAGATATAAGGACCTTTATGTAGCCTTGCAGATGAACGGTGCTTTCGGCCATAAGATATTCAACGGAACAGGACTGGCATACAACAACATGTCAAGCTTCCCCGACTATAACGTACTGAAAGGCGCTCCGCAGAAAAACATAGTAGACCAGCGCGTATCCGACTACTGGCTTGAAAAAGGAAACTACCTAAACCTTGAGCACCTCACCATAGGCTATAACGTGCCGCTAAAGAGCAATGTAATACGCTCACTGCGCGTATCGTGCAATATCAGTAACCTTGCCACCATTACAGGTTACAAAGGACTCACGCCTATGATTAACAGCTATGTAGTAAACAGCACTATGGGTATAGACGACAAGCGAAACTACCCCGTATACCGCACCTACTCGCTTGGTTTAAGTGTACAATTCTAAAAAAACGTAACACCATGAAAAAGATAATAAGCTACATATTAGCCATGCCATTGATGATATGCGCATACGGTTGCCTTGACGAGAATCCCAAAGACCAGGTAGACCCGGAAGCCATCTACAACAACGCCGATAATATCTACAAGAACGCCGTGGCATCGCTCTACAATTATATAGGCAGCAATAAAGAGTCAGAAGGACTTCAGGGCACCTGCCGAGGCATATACGATTATAACACGATCACCACAGACGAGGCGATGATTCCCATAAGAGGCGGCGACTGGTACGACGGCGGCTTGTGGGAAAACATGTACAAGCATCAATGGACAGCCAACGACAATTACTTGTACGATATATGGAAATACATATATAAGGTAATAGTACTCTCTAACCAATCGCTCTCTGTTATAGACAGCCATAAGAGTCTGCTATCCACAAATCAGATAACAGACTTCACCGCCGAAGTAAGAGCCGTACGCGCCCTGTTCTATTACTACGCCATGGATATGTTCGGCAATATTCCGCTGGTAACCTCGTACGATGTACCCTTAGAGCAAGTTGTTACAAACAAGCGTAGCGAAGTATTCAAGTTCATAGTAGACGAGCTGCAAGCCGTAGCCCCAGTGCTGGCGGATGCCCGCTCTAACACCCCCGGTGATTACTATGGACGTGTAACACGCCCTGTGGCACACTTCCTGCTGGCCAAGTTGGCACTGAACGCCGAGATTTACTCTGACGACAACTGGACCGACGGCAATCGGCCCGACGGCAAGAACATCTACTTCACCGTAAACGGAGAGAAGAAAAACGCTTGGCAAGCCTGCATCTGGTACTGTCAGCAACTAACCGACGAGGGATACGAGCTTGAGACCGATTACGCCTCAAACTTCATCGTACATAACGAGAACTCCAAAGAGAACATCTTTACCATCCCTCTCGACAAGAACTTATACCCCAACGAGTATCATTATCAGTTCCGCTCTCGCCACTACAAACATGGCGGTGCCTACGGATGCGCAGCCGAAAACGGCACTTGCGCCACCGTTTCTACGGTAAAGGCGTTCGGCTACGGCACAAGTCAGGTAGACCCACGATTCTACATCAACTTCTATGCCGACGAAGTATCTGTAGACGGAAACACCATTTATCTTGACAACGGCAAGCCATTAGTTTACATGCCGCTTGAGCTGAAGCTTAACCTCACCGACAGTCCGTACAAGCAAACCGCCGGAGCGCGTGTTAAGAAATACGAAGTAGACCGCACGGCCTATGCCGACGGAAGGCAGGTAGACAATGACATAGTTCTATACAGATATGCCGATGCCCTGCTTATGCAAGCCGAAGCGAAGATACGCAACGGCGAAGACGGACAGACAGAGCTTAACGCCGTAAGAGAAAGAGCCGGAATGCCGCCCGTAGAAGCCAATCTGGACAACATCCTTAAAGAGCGTCTGCTAGAGTTGGTATGGGAAGGCTGGCGACGCCAAGACCTTATACGATACGGCAGATACACCGAGGCTTACGATCAACACACCCCAACCGAGGGCGAGAGCACAGGCTTCACCACCGTGTTCCCCATACCGCAAAAATGCCTTGATCTCAACAAGAAGCTCGTGCAGAATTACGGTTACAAATAACTGAGTGATGCCGCATATCATGAAATAGCGTGCATCAAAATACAGCCAATCCGTTCACGGTTTTAGCATGAATGGATTGGCTGTTATGTTTTGGCTATTTCCCAAGAGACTTAAACATTTTAGCAATGCACTTTTTCTTCTGCTCCATGTTAGGGTGAACATAGAGGTTGAGAGTTGTAGTTATGTTAGCATGACCCAGCAGTACACTTACGGTCTTATAGTCGCAATTGCTTTCAATGCAGCGAGTAGCAAAGCTGTGGCGTAGTCCGTGGTATTTCAGCCGAGGAATGTCAAGACGCTCCATCAGCCGATGATAATAATTGCGGTAGGTTCGTGGCTCTGTAGGCTTTTCCTCGTTGGTCAGCACATAGAAGTCCTCGTTCACCACCTTTTTCAGAGGTTTTACCATTGACAAGAGTTCCTTGTTGATAGGTATCTCACGACAAGAATTCTTTGTCTTTGGAGTGTTAATAAGCAACTCTGTATATTTGCGCTCACCCTCTACAATGTAGATGCGCTCAATGGTACGGTTCACAGTGATAGTACCGTTATCAGCATTGATGTCCGACCACTTCAAACCGCATATCTCGCCAATACGCAAGCCTGTGGTAAGACTTACGTAAATACCAAGGTTGCGGAACGTAAAGTTCTGCTTTATGAAATTGAGAATCTTTTTGTGATGCGCCACTGTCAGTACCTCAATCCCTTTATTAACCTCCATTGTAGGGTACTTGATATCCCACTCGCAATAGCTCATCCATTCATTCTTTACCCCGAACTTCAT
>ULIZ01018625.1_pt1 | contig 10650 bp, 8 predicted proteins | sample 1950601 | NCBI WGS metagenome assembly ULIZ01 (sample SAMEA4835456, study PRJEB28245) | human gut metagenome | biome: gut microbiome; material: fecal sample | place: Denmark | collected 2008 | reverse complement strand
CCTTGACACAGTTTAAATTACACCCCCACTTATGACACACCCTCCTTTTTATTTTATTTAAGTTTTCATATAGAATCTTTATCCAACAAGAAATCAAATACGTCCATAAATACGATGCCGTCATCGTTTTGGTATTTCTTGATGAGGTCGCCTGTTATCACATACTTCATAAAACTATCGTCTATACGTAGCAAAGAAGCAAGTTCTTGTTTCGTCTTCTCCTTGTCTGGCAAACTGAGAGCCGACTGGATGTAGCAGCGTTTGTAGCCTTGGTTGCAAACAAAGTCAACTTCAAGCATCCGTCTCACTTTGGTTCCTTTTTCGTCCACGCCGTTGATTTCTACGTTGCCAATGTCCACACTATATCCACGGTAGCGAAGTTCATTATAGATGGCATTCTCCATCAGATGGGTTTTCTCTTGTTGGCGAAAGCCGAGAAGTGCATTGCGAATGCCTAAGTCAGAAAAATAATATTTCAATGGCGTTCCGATATACTTACGACCTTTTACGTCATAGCGATTGCATGGCTCAAGCAAGAACGCATCTGCAAGATATTCGATGTATTTCTTGATGGTTGCAGAGCTTATAGAGACATTCTTTACAGATTGGAATGTATTGGCAAGTCGTTGCGGATTGGTAAGTCCGCCAATTCCCGATGCGAGAATCTTGAACAAATCGTTGAGTTCTGCATCGTTCTTTATCTTGTTTCTGTTGATGACATCTATCATGTAAGTTTCAGTCAAGAGGCTGTTCAGAAGTCTCACTTTTTCTTCTTCTGTCTTTTGTAGAACAACAGGCGGAAGACCACCATAAAGCAAATATTCGTTCCAACCATCCTGCTTGTCGCCATCATATACGGTCATAAATTCAGCAAAGCTGAGTGGTGAAACGTGTATTTGGTATCCTCGTCCACGAAATTCGGTTATTATATCCTTGGATAGGAAGCGTGCATTGCTTCCCGTCACATAAACATCTGCATTGGGAATATGCAATAATCCATTTAGTACATCTTCAAACTCGTCAAGCATCTGTACCTCATCAAGCAGAATGTAATAAGGTTGATTGTCTGCAATCTTCTCTTTTACATACTTATAAAACTTGTCAGGATTGCGAAACTCCTTGAAAGCATAGTCATCGAATGCCATTTCTATGATGTGGTCGGGCATGACACCATCGTCTTCAAGGAAACGCTTGAAGAGACGAAACAGCAGAAAGGATTTTCCGCAACGGCGCATACCGGTAATGATTTTTACCAGTCCATTATGGCGTGAACTAACCAACTCTTGTAGATATTTGTCTCTATTTACAATCATAACAGGAAAGATTTTTGCGGATTTCCGCATTTTTCTTTTGCAAAAATAATACTTTTATTAATTCTATGTGGAATTTTTGCGGATTTCCGCAGTTTTCTTTCGCAGAATTAACGATTACGGCTTGATATTTTAAGTTCGTTAACTTATAATGGTAAATACAGAATCATCCCTCTCTGAGGGATTTTTCTGCATTTCTATCTTTCTCTTCTCACAAATCGTTTGAGCAGGAAGGTGAGGAAGTAGGGGAAGGTGTAAAACTTACCATTGAAACCGATGTTCTTATTGCAGAGCTTGATGCCGTATCTGATGTCGGGATATTTACCATCTTGTGCTGTTAGCTTGGCGAGCGACTTGGTGGCATTATCCGTGGCTTTTACTTCAACGGGGATGAGCGACTGGGCATCACGAATGAAGAAATCCATCTCTAGGGTAGATTTCTCGTTGCGATAGAAGTAAAGATTATAGCCTTGCTTTACCAGCATGTCTCCAACGATGTTTTCGTAGATGGCGCCCTTGTAGGTACCATAGTTCTTGTTCACTCTGATGTCTTCTTGCGATTCCTCATCTAGCGAGGCAACCAGCAAGCCCGTGTCCTTATAATAGAGTTTGTACGATTTCGGGTCGTAGTTGCCTTTCAGAGGTAAGGATACTTGGGCGAGACAATAGCAAACGTTGATGATACCTGCATCACGAAGCCATTCGATGGTGCCAACGTATTCTCTGTTTCTTGCTCCATGGGCAATCTTGCTTATCTGAAATTTCTTGTTGTCTTGTCCCAGGAAGACAGAAATATGGTCGTACACGTTCTTGATTTTTCCTTTGTCGAGTCCTTGCGCATATTTCGTAATGTCTTCCTCATAGTCAAGAAGAAGCTGGCGCTGTATCTTGAGCGTGCCGCTGAAGTTTCCGTTGCTCACGTACATATTGACTACGGCAGGCATTCCTCCGATGGTCATGTATTCACGGAATAGCCTCTCTAAAATATCCATTTCCATATTAGAAAGTGGTGTGATGGAGACCATCTTTTCGTAAAGGCGTTCTATAAAGGCAGAATCATAACCTTTTGCCCATAGGAATTCCTCGAAATCCATTGAGTGCATCGTGTAGTCTTCCTTATATCCCACGCTGTTCGATTCTATCTCGCGATAATTGATACCCATAAGCGAGCCAGAGCAGATAACATCGTACCTGCCATCTATCTTGAAGGCTTTCAGACTGGTGGCGCAGGCAGGACAATCCTGCATCTCGTCGAAGAAGATGAGTGTGTTACCTGCTTCTATCTTGAGAGAAGGATTGATGAGGGTGAGGTTCCGGATAATGCTGTCTACCTCGTAACCTTCTTCGAAGATTGCCTTGTATTTTTGTTGCAATACGAAGTTGATGGCAACCACATTTTGATAGTTGTCATGGGCGAATTGTAGGATGGAAGCGGTCTTTCCTACTTGTCGGGCTCCCTTCACGATGAGGGGCATTCTCTCCTTATCGCTTTTCCATTCCTTGAGATAATTATCAATCTTTCTGCGCAAAAGCTTCATAATCAATATGTTTATAGTTCTTATTCGAGTGCAAAGATACAACTTTATCACAAAATTCCAAAGGAATTCGGGCTGAAAATCACAAAATTCCTATTGTTTTAAGGCGTTTTATCACAAAATTCCATGCTTTTCTCTCTTCGCTATCACATTATTCCCTATTCGTTATACTTTTTTAATCTCTCTTTTTATCCGATTTCAGAAAAAAGATGTACTTTTGCCGCTCAATTCATGAAAGACAGGAATTTGGTTATACAAAAACATTATTAAGGAAGCAAAGGACTTCTGTTATATTTTATAGTATGGACAAGAATGAGAGAATATATAACGAGCAAGAGATGCCCGCAGAAACGAAAAAGAATCATTCCGCTGATGCGGATAGAGTAAAGGAAGTATATAAGGTGACGATAGCGGGAAGCATCATCAATGTGGTGCTACTTGTACTGAAGTTTGCTGCAGGTATTCTCGGACATTCGGCAGCCATGATAGCGGATGCCATCCATTCGCTTACCGATTTCGCCACCGATGTGGTGGTACTGGTATTCGTAAAACTGGGCAATAAGCCGAAGGATAAGGACCATGATTATGGGCATGGCAAATACGAGACGCTTGCCACAGCCATCATCGGCATTTCGCTCTTCGTGGTGGGTGTGATGATCTGTTATTCTGGCGTAACCAAGACCTATCGTGCCATCTGCGGCGAGACACTCCAGCAGCCGGGCGTTGTAGCCTTGATTGCTGCCATCGTAAGTATCGTGATGAAGGAGTGGGCTTATCAGTTTACGGTAAAAGCCGGAAAGAAATATCATTCCGAGGCTGTTGTGGCGAATGCCTGGCATCATCGCAGCGATGCTTTATCGAGTATCGGAACGATGTTTGGTATTGGTGGCGCCATCATTCTGGGAGAAAAATGGGCGGTGCTCGATCCGCTTGCAGCCATCATCGTGAGTGCCTTCATCATCAAGGCTGCCTGGGGACTGGTGATGCAGTCTGTGAAAGAACTGACGGATGCCAGTCTTCCGGAAATGGAGGAAGATGAAATTCTGAAGATTGCGAACGAAGAGCAGGGAGTAGGAGAGATTCATAACCTGCGTACCCGTCGCATCGGAAACAAGATTGCGATAGAAATGCACGTCCGTATGCCGGGTTCTCTTTCGCTTTATGAGGCGCATGAGCATGCTACTCATATAGAAACAAAACTGAAGCAGCACTTCGGTGCAGATACCCATGTGGGAATCCATCTCGAACCGATTAAAGTGAATGGAAAATATCAGAAACCGGAATAATTGAAATAAAAGGAAATAGCAGGAATAAAAGAAAACGAGCCTTGACGGAAGGAAGAAACCTCCATCAAGGCTCGTTTTTTTATTTGATATCCGAATCGTGTTTCGGATATTTATCATCTTTTGGGATGATTATTGTCAGATTATATTATCGGCCGAGATTTACGCTGGCTCCTGCCATAATCCACAAACCTGGCTGCTTAACAGCTGTGAGGTCGTAGTAGCGGTGGCAAGTGATGTTGTCGGCTTTCACGAAGATATTGTATTTCTTCTCGTCCCACATCAGTTTGCAATCTACCTTGGTATATGGATGATAGCCATTCATTCTCTGCTGCCATCTTACGCTCCACGAAGCTGAAAGCTTGTTCCAAATCTGATGATCCAGACCGAATACAGCCTTGTGCTTCAGATACTCCAATGCATAGAGTGATTTCAGAATGTTTGTCTCGGTCTTATGATCCTGATAGATGTAAGCATAACCCAACTTGATGCGGGTGATGAAACTGTTTGGTACCAATTCTCTCATGTAGATAGTAGCATCTACGTTGTAGCCCATGTTGTTGAGCTTTCCGATGTTCATCACGTGATACTTATGGTCAGCCAATTCCGTTTCTGAAGTCTGAACCCAGTCAATCATGTTGGTGCCGTGTGCGTAGAATCCGCTTACGGTTGCGGCAAAACCAGTCTGGCGATATTGAGTTCCCACCTTGAAGGTTGAGTTCTTCTCCGGGTTTAGGTTGATGTCGCCCTGCTGCACCACATTATTTATGTATAAATCGGTGTAGGTAGGCATTCTCAATGCCTTGTTCCAGGAAGCGTAGAACTTCCAGTTGTCGTTAGGACGATAACTCATATCCACACCAGGATAGAAACGGAAGTCGTTGTCCAAACCTGTATTCTTGTTAGCCAAGACACCAGCCGACAAGGTGAAGCCGCCGAAGATGAAGTTGTGCTCCAGCATGATGTTGGTATTGGTGCGCTCGCCCTTTCGGGTATATTGACGATCAGACCCCGAGATATCTTTATAGTCTTTCTCTGCGAGTTCCTCGCCCAATGCAGTAGAGTAGATGCACTCCTTACTGATGTCGAAACCTACTGCGGTCTTACCCAAAGCCCAAGCCACGTTGGCATTCAGTCCACCACCATAAACATCTAGGTCGTGATAGTTCTCGCCTGCTGCAGCTCCAGCTATACCGCGTTTCAGCTGGTAGTGATCCTTGAATTTGTTATAATAGAATTGAGGCGCAATCTCCCAGGTCTTCTCCTGGTTATGCAGACTCAGGTTGAGAGAAGCCATACCGTGGTCTGTCTTCTCATATTGGTTGTTGTAATTGGCGCTGTAGAAAGTATTGGCGCCGTAGCTCTGGCTAGCAATACCCAACTGGGCGATGATGTCGAAACGCTGGTCGTAAGAGAAAGAGAGATTGCCGTAGCCCTGTCCTTTCTCGAAGTCGCTGTTGTCTGTGCCACCATCCGAGCGCTTGTAGCCTCCGCTTACGGAATAAGCCTGGGTCCACTTGCCCGTTTCAAAAGCCGTCTGCACACGTCCCTGTGCTCCGAAACTTCCAAAGCTTCCGCCTTCTACACTTGCAGATACCCCCTCACTCTTAGCCTTCTTGGTTACGATGTTGATGGCACCATTGAAGGCTGAAGTTCCGAATAAGCGCGATGCTGCCCCCTCGAGCACTTCGATGTGGTCGATGTCAGCAAGAGCTACAGGAAAATCAGAAGCATTGTGACCAGTCTGAGGATTGGAAATGTTGACGCCATTCAAGAGAATGGTAATCTGGTCAAAGGTTCCACCATTGATGGAGATATCCGTCTGAACACCAAAGCCACCACGCTGACGGACATCCACGCCGGTAGCTAATTTCAATACATCGTTGATAGTCTGCGCAGCCGCACGATGAATATCGTCGCGGGTAATGACAGACACAATCTTAGGTGACTGCTCTACAGTCATCGGCGCACGAGATCCGGTAACGCTCACCGCATCCAGCTCGTAAGCCTTTCCGCCCTTGTAGAGGGTAGAATCAACCTTGGCTCCCTCTGTGCTTACGCCTGCTGCCTTAGCATGGCTCAGGGTAGCAACGCTGAGTGCACCAACAAGTACCTCTCTTCCCAAAACTGCGAAGAGTGAGTAATTCTTGTTAGAGAATCGGTTGAACTTCAAGCTGTTGCGCTTGTTGAAAATTGTTTTGTACATTAAATTAAATGTTTATAAATGAATAATAAATCGAAGCCTTCCGCCTTCCCGGCTTTCGGCATTCGGGGTGCAAAGGTACTGCCTTTTGGGCAACTGACAAAATAAAATGTGAATTATTTTTTCAACTGCTGATGCAAAGTTAATGTAAATCAAGGTCGGTTTCCTACCTCACAAATCGTATTCAATTCAGCCTTCTTGTGGCATAAAAAAGTATTAATTAGGCATAATCCTCAATAGGGTGATGCGATTTTCTTAAAGAAACATTCGCTTTTTCAGATTATTCTTGTATCTTTGCAGTTGATATGGGCAGCATTCAGCAATCAGAATACTGCTGTCGCAATTTTATGGTAATTAGAAATTAAAAAGAAAGGAACAGATAAGATGGAAAAGATCAACGTAAAAGAACTGAATGACAACGTCTTCGAGACTATTGGTAAGGAGTGGATGCTGGTATGTGCCGGCAACAAGGATCATTTCAATATGATGACCGCCTCTTGGGGCTGTTTGGGATGGCTTTGGAACAAGCCGGTGGCTGTGGTCTTTATCCGTCCGGAGCGTTTCACCCACGGCATCATCGAGGAGAATGAATTCATGACTCTCTCTTTCCTCGGCAAAAGCGAGGAGGCTCGTAAGATTTATAACTTCTGCGGCTCTAAGAGCGGACGCGATTTGGATAAGGCGAAGGAAACAGGACTGACTCCTGTGGAAACCGATAACGGCTGCATTGGCTTCGAGCAGTCACGACTCACCCTGGAATGCCGCAAACTTTATAAGGACAGTATGACCGCCGAGAAGTTCCTCGACAAGGACCTGCTCCAGTGGTATGGTGCCAAGGGTGGATTCCACGATGTTTATGTTGTGGAGATTACCAATGCGTATAAATAGTAAGAATTAAAATATGGCTCAAGAACAAACAGCAATTCGTGAACGCCAGAAAACCAGGCTCAAGGAGCCGGGGCGTTACGTGGTAATGATGTTCAACGACGACTTCACACCGATGGACTTCGTGGTAGAAATCCTGGAATCCATCTTCTTCAAGTCGCAGGCTGAGGCTGAAGCAATCATGCTCAAGGTTCATCACGAAGAGAAAGCCGTGGTGGGCACCTACAGCTATGACATCGCCAAGAGTAAAGTGGAGAAAGCGATGGAGAAAGCCCGTACGCAGAAGTTTCCGCTTAAACTCACTTATATGCCGGAATAGGCGTTGATTTCGGGGAAATATCCCCAATATATGCTAAGAAAAAGAAAGGAAAAATAGAATGGACAGTATGGGATTGACCCGATATATGAGTGTTCTGATGGACGATGCCATGAAGCAAGCCCGGTTCTTCGACCACGAGTTCGTGATGCCCGAGCACATGCTGCTGGCGTTGCTCAGGCAGTATGCATTCTGTCAGGCGCTGCAGGAAGAAGGCGTAGACAGCCTCAAGATGCACGAAGACTTGGTGGAATGGCTCGCCAAGCAGGAGCGTGTGCCTGAAACCATCAAGTATCTGCCAGAGCCGTCATCGCTCTTCAAAACCATGTTTGGAACGGCATGCGCCCTGGCTGCTGCTGCCGACAGACAGCTGGTGAATGTACCCCATTTTGTGCAGGCGATGTTTGGCTTGCAGAATTCAGAAGCCGCCTTCCTGCTGTGCAAGAATGTGGGCGACCGGCAGGGCGAGTTCCTGGCGAGCGTTGACAGTTATTATCCTATTGGAGAAGATACTGGAGAGGCTGGCATGGGCATGGGAGCAGACTTTGATGATGACGATTATGCCAACGAGTATGACGACGACGAGGAAGAAGGCAGAAGACAGGTTGTACAGGATTGGCATCAGCTGGTTACCTGTATTTCTGACAAGGTAGAAGAGCACAATCCGCTCATCGGAAGAGAACAGGAACTGGACAGAACCATCCAGGTGCTCTGCCGTGCCGAGAAGAACAATCCGCTCCACATCGGAGAAGCCGGAGTCGGCAAGACAGCTCTGGTCTATGGTCTCGCCAAACTCATCAACGAAAACCAGGTTCCTGAACGCCTCAAGGGGGCTCGCATCTACGGCATGGATATGGGACAGATGCTTGCCGGTGCCCAATATCGCGGCGACTTCGAGAAACGTATCAAGATGGTGATGGAGGGAGCCGTGAAGGAAGGCAATACCATTATCTACATCGATGAGATTCATAATATGATAGGTGCCGGTCGCAGCTCAGATGGCGGACCTGATGCATCCAATATGCTGAAGCAATATCTGGAGGCAGGCGATATCCGTTTCATCGGCTCTACCACCTACGAGGAATATAACCGTTACATGGCTCAGAGCAAGGGCATCGTGCGCCGGTTCCAGCAGATAGATATCAAGGAACCTACCGAGGAGGAGGCTATCAAGATATTGGAGGGCTTGCAGTATAAATACAACAAGTTCCACAATGTAACCTATCGCAAGGACGCCCTGGAATATGCCGTCCGTGCCAGCGCCAAATATATCAGCAACCGCTGTCTGCCAGATAAGGCCATCGACCTGATGGATGAGGCGGGTGCTTATCTGGAGGTGCATCCGGTAGAATCTCGCCAGCGCTCTTATGTTACCAAGTCTATCATCCAGCAGATTCTGATTAAAGTCTGCAAGATTGATGCGGCTGCGATGAAAGATGAAAACAACGATGCTCTGGCTACGCTCCGCCAGCGCATACTCGACAAAATTTACGGTCAGGACAAGGCTGTAGACAAGGTGGTTGAGGCTGTGATGATGGCAAAGGCGGGATTGACAGATGATGACAAACCATTGGCTTCGCTCCTCTTCGTGGGACCTACCGGAGTTGGAAAAACCGAGGTGGCACGACAGTTGGCCAAGGAACTCGGCATCGAACTGGTACGCTTCGATATGAGTGAATATACCGAGAAGCATACCGTGGCAAAACTCATCGGTTCGCCAGCCGGATACGTGGGTTATGAGGATGGAGGACTTCTGACCGATGCCATCCGCAAGACGCCAAACTGTGTACTCCTGCTCGATGAGATAGAGAAGGCGCATAGCGATATCTACAACATCCTGCTCCAGGTAATGGACTATGCCCGTCTGACCGATAACAAGGGCCAGAAGGCTGATTTCCGTAACGTGATTCTCATCATGACCTCAAATGCCGGAGCACAATATGCTTCACGGGCTAGCGTAGGTTTCAATGGAAACGTAAGTCGTGGCGAAGCGATGCTGGCACAGGTGAAGAAGACTTTCAAGCCTGAGTTTATCAACCGACTTTCCGACATGGTGGTGTTCAACGATATGGATAAGCACATGGCTGAGCTGATTCTTGCCAAGAAACTTCGTCAACTCGATGCGAAACTGGCAGCAAAGGGAGTTACCGTAACGTTAACCGATGCTGCGCGTGAACAGTTGCTGAAATGGGGTTTTACCAAGGAATATGGTGCCCGCGAGATGGACCGTGTCATCGGTAACCGCCTGAAACCGATCCTGATGAAGGCGCTGCTCTTCGGCAAACTCAAGAAGAGTGGCAAGGCGCATGTCGACTTTGACGGAAAGGAACTGGTGATTAATTATTAGAATGAAAGTCTAGTCAAGAATATTCTTGATAAAAGATAAGCGTATGATATTGCAGATAGATGATACTGCGGACGAGATTTACTTTCCCGATCCGCATTATGGCGATGAGGATGGATGCTTTGCGATTGGTGGCGATTTGAGTATCGACCGCCTGTTGCTGGCTTATAGCAATGGCATCTTTCCCTGGTATAGTTTCCGTGACCAGCCTGAAATACTCTGGTTCTGTCCGATGAAGCGTTTCGTCATTTTCCCTGATGAAATCCACATCAGTCATTCCATGCGTACTCTGATGAGAAAGAACCGATACAGCGTAGGAATCAACGAAGATTTCGATGGCGTGATACGGGGATGCAGCAAGACCAACGGACGGTATTGGGAAGATGGCGCATGGCTGGGCGAGAACATCATCCAGGCATTTACTGCCCTCCATAAGCAGGGCTTTGCGGCGAGCGTAGAGGTATGGGATAATGAAATCGATGAACTGGTGGGTGGACTTTATGGTGTCACCATCGGCAAGGTTTTTATCGGAGAAAGCATGTTCTCCAGGGTTCCGTCAGCTTCTAAGATTGCCCTCATCTTCCTTGCCAGATACTTGCAGGAGCATGGTGGCAAGATGATAGATTGTCAGTTGGAGACTCCTCATCTCAAATCGATGGGTGGCAGATATATTTCTTACGAGGAATATATGAAGATTATGAACGAAGAATAAGAGATGTTCTTCTCGGAATAGAAGAACATCTTCTTTTGAATAAAAAATAAAGGCTAGGTTTC
>ULIZ01056060.1_pt1 | contig 10722 bp, 8 predicted proteins | sample 1950601 | NCBI WGS metagenome assembly ULIZ01 (sample SAMEA4835456, study PRJEB28245) | human gut metagenome | biome: gut microbiome; material: fecal sample | place: Denmark | collected 2008 | reverse complement strand
CAGCCGATAATAAGGCTTCGGAGAATCTCGACCCGGATGCAGGCAAGTCGAAACAGCAGATAATAGACGAGATAACAGGGCAGCTGAGTCTTTTCGATGAATGACGATGACACACGGCTTATACCCGATTCCCAATAGCGATACACAACAATGAAAAATCTACGGCAGTATGTCAGGAAACCGCAGAGGATATTGCTTCTGGCAGTCCTCTCGCTTATGCTTCCGCCATTGTGCGGAAGCGGTCTGTCGTGTCATGCCCAGAGCAACGACAGCGTCGCCTGGTCAAGAGGCAAGGTGATAACGAACACGAGACTTCTGGGAGTGGGAGGCGTGAACGTCCTTGATACCTATCTCTCGCCGGAGAAATATTCGGGTACGGAGCTTCGTTACATATCACAGACTGTCCGCGGAAGCGAACATCGGAAGTGGCGCCGACTCATCGTGCATCAAGGCATGGCATCGTTTTCCCGCAACCGTGCCGACAATGCCAACGAAATGGCTGGTTCCTACGATTTCTGCTATGGTTTCCTGCGCCGATGGACGCTCTTCGGCGACAGACTGACCGTCAGAGCCGGCGGTATGGCGGATGCCAATATCGGATTCCTCTATAATACCCGCAACGGCAACAATCCGGCACAGGCTCGTCTGAGCTTCGACATCTCCCCAGTGGCGATGGCAGCATACAAGTTCACTGTAGCGGGAAAACCATTCACGCTGAACTATGAGGTGAGTGTGCCGCTCTGCGGACTGATGTTCAGTCCCAACTACGGACAGTCGTATTATGAGATATTCTCAAAAGGCGACTACGACCACAACGCAGTGCCCACGACATTCATCGCCACACCCTCGCTGCGCAATACCCTCTCTCTCGACTTCAACATTGCCAAGACGACTTTGCGCCTCGGATATATGGGCGACTACAGACAGGCAAAGGTGAACAATCTGAAATATCACAGTTACTCACATCTGTTCGTCATCGGAATAACGCGGACGTTCAGACTAACAAGACTGCAGCCATGAGAAAGATAACCCATGCATTGTTGCTGCTCGCCATGCTGCTCTCCGTGGTGGTGTCATTCCCGTCGTGTGTGGATGAGGAGGAGATGAGTGACACGCCACGCGGAAACTTTGAGGCGCTATGGAAGATAGTTAATGAGAGATACTGCTTTTTCGACTATAAACGGCAGGCATACGGTCTCGATTGGGATGAGGTACACGACCGCTATTCCCGTCAGATTGACGACAGGATGAACGACGAGCAGCTCTTCGAAGTGTTGGGAAACATGCTCGGCGAACTGCGTGACGGACATGTCAACATGTATGCCAGTTTCAATTCAGCACGCTATTGGCGATGGCATGAAGACTATCCCAAGAATTTCAGCGACTCGCTGGAGCGCCGCTATCTCGCCACCGATTATCGTATAGCCGGGGCGCTGCGCTATCGCCGTCTCGACGACAACGTGGGATACATCCGCTGCTCATCTTTTGATGCAGCCATTGGCGACGGTAACCTTGACGACGTGCTGATGTATCTCGCTCCATGCAATGCCCTTGTCATTGACATCCGCAACAATGGGGGAGGGCAACTCACTATGGCGGAGCGTCTGGCTGCACGGTTCATCAACAGTGAGACACTTGTGGGATATATGCAGCATAAGACAGGAACGGGACACTCCGACTTCTCATCCATGAGAGAACAGAGACTGAAACCGTCAGGCCGTCTGCGTTGGCAGAAGAAAGTGTTTGTGCTGACAAACCGTTCTGTATACAGTGCCGCAAACGAATTCGTGAAATACATGAAATGTGCTCCACAATGCATCGTTGTCGGCGACAAGACGGGGGGCGGAGCAGGGATGCCTTTCAGCAGCGAACTGCCAAACGGGTGGGGAGTGAGGTTCAGTGCATGCCCCATGTACAACCGCGACAGGCAAAGCACGGAATTCGGCATAGAACCAGATTACAATGTGCAGATTTCCGATGCCGACATGGCTCTCGGCATCGACACGATAATAGAATTTGCCCGTATGCTGGCAAGGCAATGAAACAGGCATTGAAACCCCATTTTGATAACATTTAACGAGAATGCGGCACGTAAATGTTGGAAAAAGTGTAACTTTGCAAAATGATTTCGTCAGAATAATGACGATTGACAATAAGAATACAGGCAATTAAGAATCAGGATACTGACATTTGACGGTCAGGATGCTGACAATTGAGAAAAGAAAATAAATAAAACCTATATAAGATTATGGCACAAGAAGATGTTTTCAAGAAAATCGTCTCTCACTGCAAGGAATACGGATTCGTGTTCCCAAGCAGCGATATCTACGACGGACTGGCAGCAGTGTATGACTATGGACAGAATGGTGTGGAACTGAAGAACAACATCAAGGAATATTGGTGGAAGAGCATGGTGTTGCTCCACGACAACATCGTGGGCATTGACTCTGCAATCTTCATGCACCCTACGATATGGAAGGCCAGCGGACACGTTGACGCCTTCAACGACCCGCTAATCGACAACCGCGACTCAAAGAAGCGCTATCGTGCTGATGTGCTCATCGAAGACCAGATCGGCAAGTATGAGGAGAAGATAGAAAAGGAAATCGCCAAGGCACGCAAACGCTTCGGCGACAGCTTTGATGAGGCTAAGTTCCGCGAGACCAACCCTCGCGTGCTGGAGCATCAGAAGAAGCGTGACGACCTTCATGCACGCTACACAGAGGCAATGCAGGGACCAAACCTGGAGGCTCTGAAGCAGATTATCATTGACGAGGAAATCGTTGACCCTATCAGCGGAACAAAGAACTGGACCGACGTGCGTCAGTTCAACCTCATGTTCTCTACAGAGATGGGTTCCACTTCTGATGCGGCAAGCAAGATTTATCTGCGTCCTGAAACAGCACAGGGTATCTTCGTTAACTATCTCAATGTGCAGAAGACCGGACGTATGAAGATTCCATTCGGTATCGCACAGATCGGAAAGGCATTCCGCAACGAGATTGTGGCACGCCAGTTCATTTTCCGTATGAGAGAGTTCGAGCAGATGGAGATGCAGTTCTTCGTGAAGCCGGGCACAGAGAAGGAGTGGTTCTCGAAATGGAAGGAGTTCCGTATGAAATGGCATCAGGCACTGGGCTTCGGAGCTGACAATTATCGTTTCCACGACCACGAGAAGCTCGCTTTCTATGCCAATGCAGCTACCGACATCGAGTTCAAGATGCCGTTTGGATTCAAGGAGGTTGAGGGTATCCACAGCCGTACCGACTATGACCTGAAGCAGCACGAGAAATTCTCCGGCCGTTCAATCAAATACTTCGACCCACAGACAAACGAGAGCTATACTCCGTATGACATCGAGACAAGTATCGGTGTCGACCGTATGTTCCTCTCTATCATGTGTCACTCATACGAGGAGGAGAAGCTGGAGAACGGCGAGACACGTGTTGTACTCAAGTTGCCGGCAGCACTCGCTCCGGTGAAACTCGCTGTATTGCCGTTGGTGAAGAAAGACGGACTGCCAGAGAAGGCTCGCGAAATCATCAACAACCTGAAGTTCCATTTCAACTGCCAGTACGACGAGAAGGACACCATCGGCAAGCGCTACCGTCGTCAGGATGCTATCGGAACACCATACTGCGTTACTGTTGACTACGACACACTCAAGGACAACTGCGTGACGCTGCGTTTCCGCGACACCATGGAGCAGGAGCGCGTAAGCATCGACGATCTCAACAGCATCATCGAAGACAAAGTGAGCATTGCAAGTCTGCTCAAGAAATTGCAGTAATATAACGATTATAGATGAAGAACAAATATTTTTTCGCCTTAGCCATCCTGTGCGGAATGGCACTCGGACTCGTCACGGCATGTAGCGAGACAGACAACGAACTGATTGAATATCCCAACTGGGAGAAACGCAACGTTGCCTATTTCGACAGTATCTACAATGTGGCGATAGAGAACAGAGACGGTATGTGGGATACCATACGCTGCTGGTCGATGAGCGAGAACAACACTACGCTCTCTCGCACGAACTATATCGTGGTGCACAAAGAGGAGATTGGCACCGGAAGCGGTTGTCCGCTATACTCCGACTCCGTGCTCGTGCATAACCAAGGAAAACTGCTGCCTTCTACAAGCCATCCGCAGGGATATTTCTTCGAGAAGAGCTACGAGGGAGACTTCGACAGCTACAATCCGCTGACGGCACGGGCAAAGAAATGGGCGGTAAACATATTGGTTGACGGATATGTCACAGCATTGCAGCGCATGCACATCGGAGATCGCTGGCGTGTGTATATGCCATGGACAATGGGATATGGCACAACGGATTACAATGGAATTCCGGCATACAGTGTGCTGATATGGGACATCAAGCTTCTCGGATATTATCATCCGGGAGCAGTAGTGCCCGATCAGAACGCCAAAGACCATGCTTCCTCTCTGTGGACAATGGAGTAGGGACGTTCCACTCTTCTGAAACAAATCCAAACCAGTCATTAGGGCTTACTTGCAAGCAGTCATACTGCTACTGCAATAAGCGGCCGGCTGACCATTTCGGGATAAAGCCCAGGCAAGCCTGATATCTGGCTGATTGTGGTAAAATAATAACAGCCTAAGACAGTTGATATGTTCTCTGTCTTAGGCTGTTTGCGTTTTCTGTATTTTCGGCATCAGAGCGTTTGTATTTCCATTATCAGCATCGTTAGGTTGTTTGCGCTTTCATTATCAGCGTCGTCAGACCGTTTGTGCTCCAGTATCTGTGTCGTCATACTGTTTGTGTCTTCAGAATCAGCGTGGCAAGCTGAACTTGCCACGCTGTGATACCGGACAAATCGTTCGTGTATTAGAAGTGATATTTCGTACCGATGCTGAATCGCAGTTCCACCTTTATCGGACTGCAGCAGACGGATGTTTCGAGATTCTTTGTATACATTGTGGCTGAAGGTTCGAAATACAGTTCCGTATGGGGCGTCACCATGACACCGGTCTGGATGGCGGCGTGGATTCCAGGAGCGAAGTTCGTTGAGCGGTGTTTCTTGGTGCTTGCTGCCACCTGAGCTCCTATCAGTCCAGTCAGCTGTATAGACTGGTCTTCAGTAGATTCTCCGGTTATGGCACTCTTCAGGTTCATCATATAGTCGGCACGTAGAGCAGTTACGGTCTTGCTTCCCAATCTGTGCGACGGCACCACCGTGTTGCCCACCGAAGCCTGTATACCACTCACCTGATTGAACCATCGGCCATATCCCACATCGGTAAGAATCGTCAGGTTTCTGCCTAAGCTGCCGCCCAAAGCCAGGTTTCCGGAGTATACACCCGTTCCTGCACCGAGGAATACGAAGTTCTTCTTCGTCGGAGCCTCGTCGAGGTCCTTGTTGCGGTCGCTGCGCTGCAAGAAATATTCCACACCCACCTGCACCTGTGGTTGCAGACGGTGGGAGCGTGCTCCTTTGTAGCGTGATGTCAGTTCATATCCCAACTGTGTCTCTGCCAGTATGTTCACATTCGGCGACACCCTGAATGCGAGCTGTCCGCCACCATGCACATCGGTGTTCAGACGAGTGTAGTCGGAGTGGTCAGCACCGAGGTTCACACCCAATAGAGATCTCACGGAGAGCGTTCTTGTGTTGTCGCATCCATAAGTCAGTGCAGTGAGGTCAGTCATCCAGTCGAAGCCAGCCGTAGCCACACCATAGTAGTTCTTGTTTATCGGTCTGCCGAACATACCCTGCAGACTGTATCTCCATCCCGTCATCGGTGCTGTCCAATGAGTGTAGCTCATTCTGACGACAGGCATGTAGCGTTTCCATTCGTTGTATTGGAACAGTCTTACTGCCGCTCCTCCAGTCAGGGCGAAGCTGCTCCTCCTCATTGCCGCTGCTCCCTCGTTGTCGTGTATCCTCCTTGACAGTCCCTCGTGGTATGTATATACGAATCCGGCAAGCAGAGATGCCGTGGCGTCGATGTTGCCGAAGGTATATGCTTTAGGCGCCCATCTGTGGTTGTATGCATCGACGCGCGGTTCCAACACGAAGTTGATGTCGCGCGACAGGCGGAAGTTTGCCTGCAGTCCGGCACCGGCATTCCATGTATATCTGTTGCTTGAACGAGCGTCTCTCGAATAGTTGTATCCCACACCCGCTACGGTGTTCATCCAGAATCTGCGGTCCGGATTCAGTCCGCCGAAGGCATTGTGCAGGTTCAGCAGATAGTCGAGCCTTGCTCCTATGGCTCTCACCCTTGTGCCGTTGTGTTGGTCAAACGTTGTGGTGTTGAGGTTTATCTGCAGAGCGTTGCAGTTGTCCATCCATTTTCCGAGCGACACCCCTACGGTCATTCCCATATTCTCTTTCCATTCGTCGATGGCTGCACTTCCCATATACATTGGTCCTGCCATGACGCTGGCGAATAAGCCGTCGGCGAAAGAATGTGGGGAAACGTAGTTGCCGCGGGTGTTGCTGCGCCTCTCGTCGGGCATACGCACTCCGAATCCCATTGTCACGCTTGCCATGGGGTGCAGGTTGCGCCATGTGGCAGTCTGCGCCACATTGTCTTGTGCCACTCCCACACGCGGTTCGAGATAGAAATATGTGATGTCAGAGAATGCGAACTGTCCCCTCATTCCAAGATGCGCACCGAATCCGTGGTCGTTGTTGTTGTATGCTCGTGAATATGTGGCGTCGATTCCGGCGATGCCATACAGTTCGAAAGGCTTCTGGCGGTAAGTGCTTCCCGGCTGTGCTATCGCCGTGATGTTGAGCATGTAGTCAAGGGCAGCAGTGGCGAATTTCACTTTCTTGTCGGCAATTCTGTATGCACCCCCATTGAAGTTGAGGCGCAGTCCGTGTTCTGGTGATATCCAGTCACCGATGCCCAGTTCTGCCGTAGGTCCCAGTGCTACGTCGTGGCGTCCCATGAGGTTGCCGCCAAATCCGAATTCCATGAACATGTGGTCCATGAACTTCTTGTTCTTGTATGATTTCGCCACCTGTGGTCTCTGCAGCATATAGTTCAGCGCACTGCTGTCCAGCTGTGCGTAGGAGCTGAGTGGTGCGCCAACTGCCATCAGTGCGCATATTATGATGATGTTTTTTCTTTTCATGTTTATGTCCTTTTATTTATCCATAGACAAGAGGTCGTTCACGTCGCCGTCCACCTTTGCCGTTTCTTTCAGCGATGGATCCATGTCGAACGACTTTTTCAGTTCTTTGTATGCCTCAGCCGGGTCGTTGGTCCTGTTCAGGCAGATGGCACGCAGATAGTGTGTTGTGGCATCCTCGTCGGGAAGCTGCTTGCTGAGTTTCAGAGCCTCGTCGTTGCGTTTCATGGCGAGCAGCATCACCACTTCGTTGCGTGTGCTTGTCTTGGCTATCGTTGCGTAGTTGTCGTCGAATCTGCCGTTCAGCACGGCGTTCACGGCGAGCATCGTGTGTGTCGCGTCATTGTCGGTGATGAAGCGTGCCACGGAGTCGGACTCCGTGAACAGACCTTCGTTGAGCAGTGCTATCACCTGGTTTATGTTCACCTCCTGTGGCGCCTTTTCTCCGGCGAATGGTCTCAGCAGCGACGGGTCAGCCTTTCTGCTGCTGATGAGTGAGGCTGAGAGGTCGTTGGCTGCCGCCATGAATGATGGATACACCTCCAGTGCCTGTCGCATGATTGTCTGCCGCTTCAGCGAGTCGGTCTCAGAGCGGTAAAGTTTGAAGAACTCGAATTTAGAGAGCTGCTTGTAGTCCTGCTGATACAGTTCGTTTATCTCGTCCGCCGTCAGTGTGCGGTATATGTTGTAGTGCAGCGTGTATTCCACCCGGCGTAGATGCGGCAGGTAGTTCTTGGCAATCAGCTTCTTGTAGTATGGCAGTTTTCTCACCGCTTGTCCCTGCATGTCGATGTTCTTCTGCCGGTCAATGATTCTTTCAATGCTGGCGGCCTGGTCGGTCAGACTGTCGCGGCGCATCATGTCAGCCACCTCTTTCCATGGTGCCACATTAGCGTGGCTCTTGAATTCCATGCCGTTTGTCATTCCTCTTGGCAGGGCCTTTTTCAGAAAGCCGAGAGCATAGTCCATACGCTCCTTTGCCAATGTTAGGTTCTGGCGGTATTTTCCTTCTGGCGATGACTGTCCCCTCAGTTCCAGAGAGTTCAGTGTCGCTCCTTTAGATTGGGATATAGTCTCGATTTGCGCACTCAATTTCTCTATCTCCTCAGCGTTTTGAGGGTCTGAACTGTCGAACACCGCTTTGCCGACAGGGAATTTCAGGTTCACCTCTCCCTTGCTGTCGCGGAGCTGCGCCTCCGGTTTTGGTAGAAATGCCGAGTCGGAGAGCTGTTTTGATGCGAAGCTATAGTCGAGGAAGCGCAGCGGGTTCACTGTTCCGCGTGCTATCACCGTGGTGTCGCGGTATAGAATCCTGTTGTAGTTCTCTATCGCCATATACACATCGCATGAGAAGTCATCCTTGATATGCTCCACGTATATAGAGTCGCTGTATCCGATGATGTCGTTGCTTCGTCCCTTCTCCCGTGTGCCCTTGCTCTTCACTGTGATGTATTTCGCCAGCGGGTCGCCTTTATCTTCATTGTTCATGTCGAAGTTGTATAGTCTGTCCTGGGTCTTGTTGTATACTCCGGCATCATATACCATTGGCTTCATCAGAGTCTTCTCGTTGCGTGTGGCGTTGTTCAGAATCGGCTGCACCACGAGTCTTGTGTTGTGGGAGAACATCTCCTTCGGCACTCTCACCCTTGTCTTCACGTAGAAGTAGTTGCCGTGTACCTCTATGTCGGTAGGCTCCGGCATGATCTTGTCCGTTATCCTTTTCTGTGATATCGTCACCTCGCTGAGCGAGATGTTCTCCTCGTCGAGAACGATGTGTAGTCTTGTCTTTCCCTTCACGTCCACTTCTTTTGTTTTCATTCCCACCATTGAGAAGCGGAGTCTTGCGTTGGATCTCACGTTTACGGCAAACCTTCCGTCCAGATCCGTTGTGGCGAGTGCCCGGCGTGCTTTGGCATCTGTTACATTCACTCCGATGCAAGGTTTGTTGTCGCTTTTTGCCACCACCAGTCCCGTCACTCTTATCACGTCCTGTGCGGAGGCATTGACAGAGAGAAGCGAGAATAGCAATATTATGATAGAAGTGGTTCGAAGCGTCTTTGATAAAAAGTCCTGATTGTTCATAAAAGTAACTTTACCTTAATAGATATACAAATGAGATGCCTGCCTTCACAGGTATCGGTTTCCATTCTTTCACGTTTGCTGAGTTGGGTTGTGGTTCCTCCTTGTTCCAGCTCATTTCATGACAGTGTGCCATTCCGGCTCCGATAGTAGCTTCCAGGCTCCAGCGTTTCGACAATACGAAGCTGTAGCCATAGGTGAGTCCTCCTCCATAGAGGTCGCCAATGTGCCTTTTGCCGTTGTGAACGAAGTTGTAGTCGCAACCTATTCCGGCAATGCCGAGAAAATGTCCCGCCTGCGGACGGGCGCTGAACCAATATCTCACCTCCGGTGTTATCGCAGCGCCACGGGTGTCGATGTTGAATACTTTTATTCTGTTGTAAGCCGCTTCAAAATTGAATGTAATGTGGCGGTTGATGCGGAATTCCGCACCGATGTTAGGTGTCGCCGCCGCCCAGTAGAGCGCATTTGTCTTGAGTGCCACCCTTTGTGCTTCAGCCAGTAGCGGAGAGCACGTCAGTGCTATTGCGGCAGCCAATATATGCCATTTTTTTGATTTTCCTGAATGTTTGAGTGTCATGTTAATTACTTGTTAAGCATTACACTTCTACCCGCTCTGTCAGTGTGACGTAAACGGAAAGTGCTAAGCTTGATTACTTAAATAATGATTATTGTGTCTGATGTCGTTGCTTATTGTACCTTTTTAAAATGTCTTTGCCCAAGTCTCTTATCGTGTAACCGACATTCGCATCTCGGCAAACGATATGGGCAGAATAGAGTCTTACTTGCTTTTGAAAAATTACCGCTGCAAAATTATGAAAAATAAATTTGTTGTACAAACAAACCTATTAATAATATGTGTAATAGTGTCGATTACTTGACCTCGATTGCTTTCCTTTAGCGCTTTTGGTGGCTAAACCCCGAGCCGGTTCTCTCTTCTGAAACCTAAAGTCCAAGCCCTAACGACCGATTTGGGATAAATGGCCTAACGGTCGTTTGGTTTAAAATATAATATGGTGTTGCGGTCTTGTAGACATCTCTTTTCAGCGGGAAACAATCTTTTTTTAATGAAAGTGAAAAAAATATCAAGAAAAGTTTGGAAGTTTAAAATAAACTCCTTACCTTTGCAACCGCTTAATGAGAGCACGGGCGTTTAGCTCAGCTGGTTTAGAGCATCTGCCTTACAAGCAGAGGGTCGGCGGTTCGAATCCGTCAACGCCCACCAAACTCTTCATCAAGCCTTGGTCCGATTTCAAGATACATAACAATCGGGCGTTTAGCTCAGCTGGTTTAGAGCATCTGCCTTACAAGCAGAGGGTCGGCGGTTCGAATCCGTCAACGCCCACCAAAAGCAAGACTCGTTATCCATCCGATAGCGAGTTTTTTTTATCCCAAATCCGTTGGACCATAATTATCATTGTAATCATTTGTGTAATTATCTTTGTAATTCGCGGAATTTTGTATCTTTGCATAAGATAAGCTTCGGCTAGGCATAAGAAATAAATACATTTATTTCGTTCTGCTCTCGCCTTGCATTA
>ULIZ01038436.1_pt1 | contig 10766 bp, 12 predicted proteins | sample 1950601 | NCBI WGS metagenome assembly ULIZ01 (sample SAMEA4835456, study PRJEB28245) | human gut metagenome | biome: gut microbiome; material: fecal sample | place: Denmark | collected 2008 | reverse complement strand
GACGAGGGAGACGGAGCAGGAGAGGGAAGCAAAGAGCCGCAGGACCAGGAGAGGGCAAAGAGGGGCAAGACCTTAAAGGACGGGAAAAAGGCGTTTTTTAAGGGCAAGGCACTGGCAGGGATTAAGAACACCCTTACAACGACAACGGGCGTAGTAATGCCGAAACACACAAGCCCGGACATTTCCCCCACGTTCAACAATGTATCTTCCCTCATTGACAGGGTAAAGACCGTTCCCCTGGTGGGCGGTGAAAGTTATCAGCGTCCCTTTGTGAAGTCTTACGGGGACGGAGCCGGAAGCACCGCAGAAAACGCAGATTATAACACGTCTGAACCGGAATTTGGTTATTCCGACATTGTACGTGAGAAAATCACGGCATATGCAGAGGAACCGGAAGAAATGCAGAAATTGACAGACGCCGATTATGACGGCGTGGTGGAAGAGAGCGTGACCCGTGCAATTAAGCGTTACGCTTCCCGTCAGATTTTGGTGGGAGCAGGCGGAACCGGAAAATTCCGTGGCATTTTCTTCAACCCGGCAAAGGCGGCGGACGATATTATTGACCGCAATACGGACATTACAACGATTACCGCCATTGCAGACGATACCCTGGACGAGATTATTTACTCTTTCGGTGGGGACGAAGATGTGGAAGACATTGCCGTGTTAATCCTCAACAAGAAAGACCTTAAAAAGTTTGCAAAGTTGAGGGATAAGCAGGGGCGTAAAGTCTATACCATTGTGAACCACGGAAACACGGGAACCATTGACGAAGTGCCTTATATCATCAATTCCGCTTGCGGAGAGATTGGCGGCACCGCAGGAGCCTATTGCATGGCATACGGCCCGTTGAGCAATTACGAGGTTGCAATCTTTTCTGACATTGACGCACAGAAATCCACAGAATACAAATTCAAGCAGGGACAGATTGCCTATAAGGCTTGTGTATTCATGGGCGGCAACGTGGTGGCAAAAAACGGCTTTATCCGTGTGAAGAACGCACAGGCGTAAGGGCGGCATGAGAAAGGCGGCGGACAATGAATAAAACTGAACTGGTAGCGAAAGCAAAGTTGAGGTTGCGTAAAATGTCCGCCGATACCCTGGACGAAGATGTGGAGCAGCTTATAAATGTTGCACTGGCAGACCTTAAACGTATCGGCGTACATTCTTCCTACCTGGACCCGGAAAACATCAAAGACCCGTTGATTATTGAAGCCGCCCTGGTGTATGCAAAGGCCAATTTTGGAAACCCGGAGAACCACGGCGAGTTAATGGCGGCGTATGACATGATTTGCACGAAAATCAAAGGGGGCGGCTACCATAGAAGCAATAGTGACACTGTTAGTTAAAAAAAATCAAACGGAATACCTGGAAAAAGAAGTATTCGCAGAAATCAACCCGGTAGGCCGTGACGAGTTTACGGCAGCCGGGCAAAAAGATTATAAGGCGTCCATGATGATTGAAGTATGGGGATTTGAGTATGAGGACCAGACGGAAGTTATGGTGGACGGCAGGAAAATGGCAATCTACCGGACGTATGGACCGAAGAACACCGGAAAGGTTGAACTTTACGCCGGGGAAAGGATAGGCAAAAGTTGAGAACGGACATTGACGGGTTAGACGAAGCCATAAAGAACGAATTGGAAAATTGGAGCAATGGAGAGTTAAGACGTGCGGTAAATGAAAGCCTGGAAGAAACGGCAGCCGCAGCCGCCGAAAGTTTAAGACGGGGCGGCCCTTACCATGAAAGAACGGGAAAATACACCAAGGACTGGACGCATGACCAAAGGAGCAGCAGGACAAGCGTTATTACCGGATTAAATGGGTACAGTGTTTACAACAAAAAACACTATCAGTTGACCCATTTACTGGAAAAAGGGCACCAGTTACGCAAGGGCGGCAGGAAAGTAGGAAATGTAAAGGCGTTTGAACACATTGCACCAGTAAACGAAACCCTGGGAGATTTGGCCGTTTCAAAAATCCGTCAGAAAGTGAGGGGATAACATGACCGTAAATGTAGGTGTTTTGGTGGAGAGGACAAAAGCATTTTCAAAAAAGTACGGTGTACCAATTACAAAAAACCAGTTTGAGGGAACACTGGATGACCCGGTGCCGGAACTTCCATACATGGTTTGGTTATCTTCACATGAGACGGGAAGAGGGGCGGACGGGTTTAACAACCTAAAAGCCCAGGACGTTGACTTTGAACTTTATACGAAGCAGGACAACCAGGAGCGTGAGGACCTGGCAAAAGCATTTGAAGCGGAAGTGTTGCCGGACGTGGAATATGACGTACTGGTTGCACCTATCCCGGACGAGGAATGTTTCCAAACGGCGTATGAAGTCCGAGGGTTATTGACAAAAACGAAAGGAGTAAACAGAGCATGAACAAAGAAAGCATTGTTTTAGGTTCCGGCGATTTATATTGTACCGAGTTTACGGGAACAAATGCGGCGTTGCCGAGCAACGAAGTATTGGAAACTGAGGAAAACCGCCTGGGCCATATCAAAGGAGGCGCAGAAATCGAGTATGCACCCTCTTTCTATGAAGCCAAGGACGATATGGGCAAAGTTTCCAAAGTTATCCTTACGGAAGAGGAAGCAACCTTTAAATCCGGCATTATGACATGGTGCGGAGAGACGTTGAAAAAGTTGTGTCAGACCGCAAGAGTGACCGAGGACACACAAAAGAAAATCCGCACTGTCAAGATTGGCGGCGTGGGAAATGCGGACGGAAAGCGTTATGTTATTCACTTTGTCCATAAGGATAACGTGGATGGAGATATAAGAGTAACCATTGTGGGAAACAACCAGGCCGGATTTACGATTGCCTTTGCAAAAGACAGTGAAACGGTCATTGACGCAGAGTTTAAAGCCCAGCCCATGGACAAAGAGGGCACATTGATTACCTACCAGGAAGAAATGGACGTTACCGCCGCAAGCGGAGAGTAAGGACAGTAAGAGCGGCCAGGGAGCGGAACCCGGGCCGCTTATTTTGAAAGGAGAAAAAGACCATGGCAGTAAAGGAATTTAATTGCAACAAGTTAAAAAGGACGTTCTGGCCTTTTACCTTAAAGGACAAGGTGGACGAAAACGGCAATGTGGTGGAAAAAGGAAAGAAAATTGTGGTCCGTATGCCGCAGAAGAAAGTTTTTGAAGCAATCAAGGAAATCCCGGATCTGGACGAAGATAACGCCACCGCAGAGGACACGGAAGCAATTTACCACCTTGTAGCAGCAGTCTTAAACAACAACATGGGAAAGGTTTCGGTAACGGAAGAGGATGTGGCGGACTATGACATTGAAGAGTGTACCGCCATTCTCAACGCCTATATGGAATTTGTGAATGAGCTAAAACAGAACCCAAACTAATCATGCCCTTTTATCCACGCCAGGATAAAGGGGACGAGATACCCTATACGCTATCTACACGCCCGGAAAAACTGGTAATGGATTATTGCCATATCGACATATACGAAGTCCAGGAAATGGAAATAGATGTGTATTTGTTTTTCATGCGTGAAGCAATGATTTTTGAAAATTCAAAGACAGACGAGGGACGGGAATACCTTAGAAATTGTTGGAGAATGGAGCAGACGAAGCCGGACCGTGAGGGATTGCGGAAGAATTTTAGAAAGAAAGGGGGTTAAGAAGTGGCAAATAGCAAAATCAGAGGAATTACTATTGAGATTGGCGGCGATACTACAAAACTGGACAAGGCCCTGGGAAGCGTTGATAAAAAGGTAAAGGGAACGCAAGTTGAACTTAGGGAAGTAAATAAACTTTTAAAAATCGACCCAACCAACACGGAAATGTTGGCACAAAAGCAGACCCTTTTGACAGACGCTATTTCTGAAACCAAGGAAAAACTGGATATTCTGAAAAATGCAGAAAGCCAGGTGCAGGAGCAATTTAAAAAAGGCGAGGTTTCAGAAGAGCAGTACAAAGCCTTAAAAAGAGAACTGGGAAGAACAGAAGTAGAACTTGCAAATTTAGAGGAAGCGGCCAGGCAGACAGACACGGCCATTGAACAGTTGGGGAAATCTTCCAAACTTTCCGGCAAAGAACTGAAAGAAGCAGAGGAAAAGGCCGGGGCTTTTAAAGAAACACTGGGCGATTTGACCGGAAAGGCAGAAACGGCAGCCAAAGCCCTGGGGGCCGGTTTTGTTGCCGCCGCTACATATGCCACGAAATTTGAGACAGATTGCGACAAGGCTTTAAATACCGTTATTACGCAGACGGGGGCAGCAGACACAGAAGTTGAGGGGTTGGAAGAAACCCTTTTAAGCATTTATAAAGACAATTTTGGCGAGGATATTAACGACATTGCATTAGCAATGTCCGCAGTTAGGCAGCAGACCGGACAGACCGGAAAAGAACTGAAAAGCACAACGGAAAACGCCATTTTAATGCGTGATACCTTTGATATTGATGTGAACGAAAGCATTAGGGGCGTAAACGCCATGATGAAACGATTCGGCATATCATCAGAGGAAGCATATAACCTTTTAGCCCAGGGGGCACAAAAAGGATTGAACCAAAACGGAGATTTGGCGGACCAGTTGGCGGAATATTCCGTTTACTATGCAGACATGGGATTGTCGGCAGAGGAAGCATTTAACATGATAGCCAACGGAGCCAAAAACGGCACTTTCCAGGTGGACTATTTGAATGACGCCGTGAAAGAGTTTGGTATCAGAGCGAAAGACGGAACATCAGACGAAGCATTTAAACAGTTGGGCCTTGACGTGGACGATTTAAAAACAAAGTTTGCACAAGGCGGAGAGGGGGCAAAAGAAGCATTTAAGACCGTAAATGAAGCCCTTTTCTCATGTGATGACGAAGTACAAAGAAACCTTTTGGGCGTGGCAATGTACGGGACCAAGTGGGAAGATTTGGGAGAGGACGCCATACGTGCCTTAGTGGACACACAAGGGGAAATATCGGCAACCAATGACGCACTGGGAACGATAAACGAGAATAAATACAATGACCTGGGAAATCAGATTGAAGAGTTAGGCAGAAACCTTAAAACGGACCTTGTAAAGCCGATAGGCGAGGAACTAAAGCCCGTAATAAGTGACGTAATCAAAGAAGTAAAAGGAAAGATACCGGAAGTTAAAACACTTGTGCTTGCAGTGGTGAGCAAGGTAAAAGATTTTATTTCTTTTATGTCGAGGAATGGGACACAAATTATTTCTATTATTGCCGGAATTGCCGCCGGAATGTTGGCGTGGAACGTGGTAACTATGATACAAGGGCTAGTGGCGGCAATAAAAGTATGGAAAGCAACAACCGAGGGCATAACCATAGCACAGAAAATTTTGAATACAGTAATGGCCGCCAATCCGATAGGCATTGTTATAACAGTGGTGGCCGCACTGGTAGCCGCATTAGTGACGCTTTTTGCAACCAACGAAGATTTTAGAAACAAAGTCATAGCGGTATGGGAAGCGGTAAAAGAAGCGGCGTCAAAAGTTTTCGGTGCAATAGCGGACTTTTTTACCGTTACGATACCAAACGCCTTTAACGGTTTTATAAATTTCATAAAAAGCAACTGGCAGGCCCTTTTATTATTGATTGTAAACCCGTTTGCCGGGGCTTTTAAACTTCTCTATGATAATTGCGGTGCTTTCCGTGAATTTGTGGACAATTTTGTACAAAATATAAAGCAATTTTTTCAAAATTTGTGGAACGGCATTGTATCCATATTCCAGGGTGTGGGTCAGTGGTTTGTTGCGAGATTTACGGAAGCCTATAAAGGCGTGACGGGCGTATTTGCGACAATCGGCCAGTGGTTCGGTGCAAGGTGGCAGGATATAAAGAACGCCCTGGCAACGGTGGCGTCCTGGTTCCTTACCATGTTTACCAACGCCTACACCAATGTGAAAAATGTTTTTTCTGCAATCGGTTCATGGTTCGGTGCAAGGTGGACGGAAATAAAAACCGCCCTTTCCGCCGTCCCGTCATGGTTCGGTACGCAGTTTCAAAACGCATGGACGAATATTAAAAACGCATTTGCCAACGTGACTTCTTTCTTTTCCGGTTTATGGGAGAAAATCAAAGGCTGTTTTGTGAATGTGGGCGTAAAAATCGGTTCAGCCGTTGGGGACGCTTTTAAATCAGCGATAAACAGTTGTCTTTCCACCATAGAGGGCGTTGTAAATAAATTTATTGGGATGATAAACGGGGTAATTGGAGTTATCAATGAGATACCAGGCGTTTCCCTGGGAAAGATAAGCACACTTTCTTTGCCGAGATTGGCAAAGGGCGGAATATTGAAAGAGGGCACCGCCATGGTAGCGGAAGCAGGTCCGGAACTTCTTAGTATGGTAAACGGAAAGGCGGTTGTAACGCCGCTTTCCGGTAGTGCAAAGAACCAGGCCATGGAAAACGCAGGAAAAGGCGGCGGTGGGTATGTTCAGAATGTGAACATCACAAGCCCAAAGGCATTAAGCCCGTATGAGATAGCGAGACAGACCAGGTTACAGACAAGAAGTATGATTTTAGCAGTACAAAGGGGGTAAGGGAAAATGTCAGACATTAAAGTGGTTTGCACCAGTGACAAAAACGTGTCCACTACCTTTACCTGGGACGATTTTACACCGTTCCACCTGGTAGATATTGAGGGAATTTACGGCATTGAAAGCAACGTGGTAACGAGCGAGAACACGACAACGGACGGCAGCACCTACCAGGGAGCCACCGCAAAAGAAAGAAACATTGTTATTACCGTGGAAATGGACGGCAATTATAAAGAAAACCGTAACCTTTTATACCGCACGTTCCCCATAAAACGGACGGGAACAATGCAGTACATAGAGGACGGAGAAGTCAAGGCCATAGAATATGAGGTTGAAAGCGTCATACCGGGAGCCACAACGGGAGTGGTGCGTGATTACACCATTTCCCTAAAATGCACGGACCCGTATTTTAAGGACCTGGCAGACATTGAAGTGGTTATGGCGTCATGGGTAAGTGACTTCTATTTCCCGGCGTGCTTCCCGGAAGAGGGACGGATATTTGGGCACCGTGAAGCGGATTTGGTAAAAGAGATTGAAAACGAGAGCGGAGCGGACAACATAGGTATTGTAGTTATATTCCGGGCGGACGGAGCCGTGAAAAACCCGACCATTTACCACACGGAAAGCGGAGAATTTACCAAGGTTGGATATTTAGACAATGATTTTATCATGTCATCCGGCCAGTACGTGATTATAAACACCTATACGGGGAAGAAAAACGCCTACCTTTTGGACGGCGTGACCCAGGCGGAGATTGAGAACCACAAAGACAATTACGGGGTCATTGACTGGGACACCGTTATTGAAAAATACGGGACAGTAATAAACGAATACCTGGACGAGGACGGGGAATTTATCCAGTTGCAGGACGGAACCAATACATTGACATACACGGCGGACGAGGGAACCAATTACCTTTCCGTGTCGGTATATTACAGAATTTCATATTTGGGGGTGTGATTATGGAAATACACGTTTATGACCGGAACCTTAGACGCCTGGGCCATATTGAAAACCACACTTCCCTGCAATGGCACCGCAAATATTATGAATGCGGCACGTTTGAGTTACATTGTCCGGTAACGGCGGAAAATTTACGGCTATTGCAACCGGGGAACATTATAACCAAGGGGGACAACAAGCAGGAAGCCGCCGTGATACGTGGGGACCAGGCGGAAGAGGAAAGCACACTGGTAAATGAGATTACCAGGAACGGATTTTTTCTTCCTGTCTACCTGGGGGACCGGTTGACGGGTCCGCAGTTTAATTTTAACGGCACCGTGGAAGCGGCCATGCACTACATGATTGGACGCATGGAGAAAATACCGCTTTTGCAGATAGGGGCAACGACCGGGGACACCACAAAAGTGCAATTCCAGGCAACTTATAAGAATGTCCTGGAATACTTCACGAAATTGGCGAAGTTTGCAGAAATAGGTTTCCGCATAGTGCCGGACTTCAAAAAAAAGACCATGACCTTTGAAACTTACAAAGGCGTGGACCGCACCCAGGCACAAGGGGAAAATCCAAGGGTCATTTTTTCAGAGAGTTACGACAATTTAAACCAGGCAAAACATAATTACAGTGACGCAACCTATAAAACCAAGGTAATTGTGGGCGGAGCAGGGGACGGCCTGGCCCGTATCTTTGTAACCGTGGGCGGCGGAACCGGGTTTGATTTACGGGAAGTGTTTTTGGACGCCAAAGACATAAACAAAGAAGCACTTACCAACGCCGAGTATTTGGAAGCCCTTAAAACCAGGGGGCAGGAGTTTCTTAACGAAAACAAGATATTTGAAAACTTTGAAGCGGAAGCGGAAGCAGATGTTAATTTTACCTACGGAAAAGACTATGACCTGGGGGACGTTGTGACCGTAAAGAAGAAAAAGTGGAACACCGCACAGAACCTTAGAATTACGGAACTTTGCGAGGTTTACGAATATGGGGGTATGTATGTGGTGCCTACTTTTGGGGACGCCCTACCCACAACAATAAAATGGGACGAATAGAGGAAAGGAGAGGAAAAAGACCATGGCAGTAAGAGGATTTTTTTACAATGCTACCGACCTAAACGATAAAGAGCATATGTATAACGGCCAGGACATGAACGAGGATAAAGCCCCGTTCTATAAAGAGGGCGTTGCATACGGTCATTTGCAAGTGACGGCACCGGGCGGCACCATGGAAGTGACGGTGGACGGCGGCACCCGGACCGGGTACGCATATATCAATTTACATACTATCCACAATACCGCACCGTTGACCCTTACATTGAGCCAGGCAAGCGGAACGCTTCCAAGGATTGACCGCATTGTATTAAGGAATGACGAAACCGAAAGAAAGCCGAGTATTTACGTCTTAGAGGGTGCTTTTTCAAGCAATCCGCAGGCCCCGGAACTGGTAAACAATGATGTTATCCAGGAAAAGAGCCTGGCCCGTGTCTATGTGGCCGCCGGAGCGGTTGAGATTACCCAGGCAGACATTACGGACGAAAGGCCGGACAAGACGGTTTGTGGCTTTATCGGTTCACAGTTTGAAGAACTGGACTTTTCCCAGTGGTCCGCCCAGTTTAACAAATGGTTTTCAAGCGAGAAAAAAGCGGTGGAAAAAGACCATGCCGCTTTCATCAAAGAGTACACCGCTATGGTGCAGCAGTTTCAGACAGAGCGGACGGCACAGTGGAACGAATGGTTTGCGGCAAAGCAGGAGCAGCTTGCCGGGGACGTGGCCGGAAAATTGCAGTTGCAGATTGACGGGTTAAGAACCAAGGTTCACAACATGGCCCACAAAGTTAATGTTGACTACTTACTGGAAACAATCCAGGCGGCGGTCACGGTAACGCTCACGAACATTACAACGGGAACGGTGCAGACGGCGGAAATTACAGAAAGCGGCATAGGCTTTTACATCACGGAAGCCGGGGACTATACCCTGGAAACCAATATGGAAAGCGTTATGGTAACGCCAAAGCGGCTTTCCATTGATTATATGAACCTTATGTACACAACAACGGTTTCCTTGCGTGAGGGCACCAATATGGCCTATATCGGCAATTACATGGGAACGTATTTATTAAAAGAAAGCGAGGTATAACACATGAAAGGATTTCCTAAAGTAATCAAAACCAAGTCCGACCTGGTAAACACCTTTAAACTGGTGCAGAAAAAGAAATTGAAAAAAGAAGATTGGTTGGCAGCAGTTGAAAAACTGGAAAATCAGAACTGGATTATGTGCCCAGTCATTGAATTGTCAGAGGACAGAAAGACGGTAAAAATTATGTTTTGTGCAGAGGTGGCAGCAGGGCAGAAAATCAAGAACGGAGCCGTTTACCCTACCGTCCAGGCCGTTGAAACGGTGGAAGTGAAGAAAGATACCACCGAAGCGGAAAACGCCGCCACAGAGGGCCAGGAAGCCGCCACAGAGGGCGAAGCGGCAGCAGGACAGAACAACACAACCACATTTACGGTGCTTACCCTTTCAAAAGCCGTAAACATTGGCACGGTAACAATCGGTATTCCGGCGGCGGTTACGTTCTATGACCGTATGGGTATCACGGAAGAGAAAGTGGAAGAAATGAAAGGAGCGTTGGCATAATGAGTAGACTTTTTATTTATGACGAGAACATGACGGACGAGCGGGCCAAAATCACGGTTGCCAAAATGGCGGCCATTTCCGACATTGTGGCACCGGAAAAAAAGTATATCCAGTACAGTGCCCAGGGAGCCGTCACAATTATGGCCGGGTGCGTCATTGCGGTAGGGGAAAACGCAGTATTTAAGACGGCGGAAACAGTCCTTACCAAAGCCAATTTGGACCAGGGAAGCGATTTTGTACACGGTTCGGACTATTATATTTACATTTGCGACCCTGGGACGGACGCCCAGGACGAACTTTATTTGATTTCCTTAAATTCTTCCTGGCCGGACGGGGACGCCTGGGACGATACCAATACCCGTAAAATCGGAGGTTTCCATTATGGCCGTGTAAGAAATACGGACGATTACGGGCGTGCGGTCAATGCGTCCGGGGCCGTGAGGGGCAGCGGTTGGGAGAGCAATACCCGTGTGGATATTCTGCCTAACAGTGTATGGACCACAAAACACCGTCCGAAATGCGACCCGTCCGGTATGGTGTACCTGGGGAACGCATTATGGGGAGACATTTACCTTTCCAGTGATGACGGGGCAAACGGTTTGCAATCCGTGTACGGCGGAACGCCAATAACCGGGACCGAGGGCCTTAAC
>ULIZ01081084.1_pt1 | contig 10863 bp, 6 predicted proteins | sample 1950601 | NCBI WGS metagenome assembly ULIZ01 (sample SAMEA4835456, study PRJEB28245) | human gut metagenome | biome: gut microbiome; material: fecal sample | place: Denmark | collected 2008 | reverse complement strand
CTGCTGTAGACGGTATAAGTTTTACTGTTAATGACGGAGAAATACTTGGTTTTCTTGGACCAAACGGTGCAGGAAAAACAACCACTATGAATATGATGACGGGCTTTATTTCTTCTACAGAAGGAGAAGTTAAAATAAATGGTTTTGATATATTATCTGACCCAATAAATGCAAAAAAACAGTTAGGCTATTTGCCGGATGTTCCACCTCTTTATGGCGATTTAACTGTTGAGGAAAATCTTAAATTTGTATGTGACTTAAAGGGTGTAAAGAAATCTGACAGAAAAGAAATGTTAGAGGAAATTTGTCGCATAGTACATATTGAAGATGTGTATAAGAGATTATTTAAAAATCTTTCAAAGGGCTACAGACAGAGAGTAGGACTTGCTCAGGCTTTAGTTGGTTTTCCAGATGTTATTATACTTGATGAACCAACTTCAGGACTTGACCCATCTCAGATTATAGATATGCGAAATGTTATTAAAAGCCTTGGCAAAAAGCATACAGTTATTATCAGTTCACATATTTTAAGTGAAGTCAGTGCTGTATGTGACAGAGTAATAATTATAAATCAAGGCAAAATTGTAGCATCTGATACTACAGACGGGCTTGCAGGCAGGGCAGATAATCACGTTCAGCAGGTATCATTTAAAGGCAGTCTTGATAAGGCTTTATCATCTCTTAATCAATGGAGTGCTATTAAGGATATAAGCATTGTAGACGAAAAAGAAAATTCAGTTTACACAATAAATGTTTCAGGAGAACAGGGAACAGATATAAGAGAGATTATATTTGCTTCTTTTGCACAGGCTGAAATACCGGTTCTTATGTTAAAGCCGGCTAGTGACTCTTTGGAAGATGCTTTTATAAACGTAGTAAATGGTGCTTATGATGAAGTTATAACAGAGTCTAATGAGGAAATAGAAGAAGTTGAAATTATAGAAGAAAGTGTAGAAGAAAGTGTAGAAGTACTTTCTGATGAGGAGGTTGATGAATAATGGGTGCTATATTTAGAAAAGAAATGAGAACCTATTTTACAACAATCTCAGGATATGGTTTTTTAGGATTTTTTGCTTTAATCACAGGTTATTTCTTTATTGGTCAGAATATTGTAGGCTCTAGTGCCAACTACAATGATACATTGACAGGTTCAATGATAATGTTCCTTATTCTTATGCCAGTTCTTACAATGCGACTTTTTGCAGAAGAAAGCAGACAGAAAACAGACCAGTTGTTGTATTCAGTACCTATAAAAGTAACAAGTATAGTTACCGGAAAGTTTTTAGCTGCTGTATGTCTATACTTTATTGCCCTTGTTATTACTATGGTATTTCCTGTTGCTTTAAGTGCTTTTGGAAATGTAGATTGGGGTATGACATTAACTGGATATTTGGGATATTTCTTAATGGGAATGTGCCTTATTAGTGTAGGTCTTTTCATTTCTGTGCTTACAGATAATCAGATTGTTGCAGCAGTTTCAACTTTTGCTGTTGTGTTCGTTCTTTTTATGATGGATAATATTACATCATCATTACCGGCTACTATATTTTCTTCACTTATTTTTGTAGGAATAGTAGTTATTATTTTAGCTGTTATGGTATATTCATCAACAAAGAGTTTTGCTCCTACTGCTATTTTTGCTCTTTTAGGCTTTGCCGTAATGACAGGGGTATATGTTGTAAAACCTACTTTATATGATGGAGTTATGGCTAAGGTTCTTAGTTGGTTCTCAATTTTAGGCAGATTTGAAAATTTCTATTTAGGAATTATAAGTATTGCAGATGTAGTATATTATATTACTTTTTCGATTGCACTTTTGTATCTTACAGTAAATGTAATTGAAAAAAGAAGATGGAACTAGGAGGTAGACTATGAAAAACTTATTTAAAGATAAAAGAATTAAATATGGTACATATTCTACTGTTGTTGCTATGATTTTTCTTGCAATACTTGTAATGATAAATTTAGTTGTAGGACAGTTTAATAGGAGTTTTGATACTACAAAGGATAAACTCTTTGGCTTAAGTTCAGAAACACAGCAGGTTTTGGACAATATGACTTCTAAAGTCACTATTTACACTACTTCAAAGACAGGTAGCAGTGATTCCATAGGGGATAGAGTAGAACAGGTTCTTACACAGTACAAGCAAAAGTCTAAGGTCGGTAGTTTAAATGTTGAAAATATTGATTTATACTTGCATCCGGATTTTGCAAAGAACTATAATTCAGAGGATAAGCCTGTTTCAACTGGTTCAATAATAGTTGTTAGTAATGATAAATATAAAGTGATTTCTGAAAGTGATTACTATGATTCTGAAAATGGTCAGTTTAGCATAGAATCTGCTATTACAAGTGCAATACAGTTTGTAGATGCAGAGGAGTCACCGGCTGTCTATTTTGTAACAGGACATGGAGAGGCTGAACCGGAAAACTTTTCTTCATTGTCAAAACAGATGTCATTGGCAAATTACAGTGTAAAAACTATAAATCTTTTAGAGGATAATATTCCTACAGATTGTGCTGTACTTATGATTACACCTTGTTCAAGAGATTACTCAGATGTAGAAGCCCAAAAGGTAAAGGATTACCTTACTTCTGCCGGCAGAGTTTACTGTATAATAGGTGGTATTGACACAGCTAATTGTAAAAATCTTATGGGCATTATAAATAGCTATGGTCTTACTGTAAATAGTGGATATATTTACGAAGGCGATGAAAACAGCTATATGATGTATCCTTATGCAGTTCTTCCTACTGTGACTGAAAATGATATTACATCACAGATTACAGAAAAAGGATACAAAGTTCTTACTGTAGCATCTCAAGCTCTTGAAAATACAGAAATAAAGAAAAAAGATGTTGAAATTAACCCTCTTTTGACTACAAGTAAAAAGTCTTACATAAAAGAAGGGGAAAACACAGCAGTAAGCAAGGAAAATGGTGACAAGTCAGGACCTTTCAATGTTGCTGTTTCAGTAAATGATAAGTCTAACAATAGTAAACTTATAGTGACAGGCTGTAGCTACTATTTAGTAGAGCCTAACACAGATTCTATGGTAAATGGTGCAAATTCTACTTTTGTCATTAGTGGTTTAAATTGGCTTAATGACCAAAGCGATAATATTTATATTTCTCCAAAGGATATTATGACAGAAACTATTGTCGTAGATGAGGCATCAGCCGGTAAACTTAAAATACTTGCTTGGGCAGTAATTCCAGCTATTATTTTCGTAATTGGTTTTGCTGTATGGGCAGTAAGGAGAAATAAATAATGAAGAAAAAATTAACTCCTCTTGTTTGTGGCATAGTTATTTTAGCTATTTTAATTGTACTTTATGTTGTAGGTTCAGCTAGAAAAAATAAAGCTACTGATACACAAGAAAGTGCAATAACACAAGACGAAATAGGACAAAAACTGTCTACCAATGATAATGCCATTGATATTTTAGTTGAAAATGAAAATGGCAAATATGAATTTGAAAAAGCAAAAGATAACTGGAAAATAAAAGGTTATAAAGAGGTTATACTTTCAAATGATGCTGTAAATTCAATAGTAAATGGTGTTGAGAATTTATATGCTGTTGAAACTATAGAAGAAAATCCACAAAGTGTTGAAAAATATGGTTTGAATAATCCAGTTGCCACAGTAAGCACAAAGTATAAGAATAAAAATCAGTCTATTTTAAAAGTGGGAAGTTTGTCAGCTGATAAAAAATATTATTATGTTCAGGTTGATAATAGCCCCAGTGTTTATATGGTAAATGCTAATGCTTGTAGCCTATTTACTGGTACAATGGACGATTTTGTGGATAAAAAAGTTCCTAAAGTAAATACAAATTCTATTGTTTATATGGAAATAGACTACAAGGATAAAGACGATATTCTTGTTGAATATGACAAGGATAATTCTCTTGTAAAGGAATACGCAGACAAAAATGGTCTAGCAACTCTTGTACTTAAAAAGCCAATTTCAGATATTGTAGTTTATCCTTATAGTTTACAGGCTACAGCTTTGGAAGATGCCAGTGCATTAAATGTGGAAAAGCTAGTAGACCCAAAGCCTGCAGAACTTTCAAAATATGGACTTGATAATCCAGAAATGGAAGTAGTTTTAAAAGATAGAAACACAGAATTAACTGTAAAAGTTGGTTCACAGGTTCAGGACGACAGTGACATTGACTATAGATATGTTCAGATAAACAACAGAAGTGAAGTGTTTACAATGGACCAAAGGGCATTACAGAGCTTTTTTGATGCTGATATTGTAGATTTCGTACAGCCTTTTGTGTCACTTCACTCAAGAAGTAGTGTGAATAAAATTGAGGCTGAAAACAATGACAAAAAATTTAATGTTGAATTTAAGTCAGAGGGTGAAAATACATTTGTAAAGACTAAGGAAGGTGTTGAAAAAGACAATAGAAATGCCTATGTAAGTGGAAAACTTGTTAAAAGAGAGTTGTTCTCAACTTTCTATCAGAATATAGTAGGCTTGAGTTTTGATAGCATATTAAAGGAAAATGCAAATGTTTCAGGAACTCCACAGGCTGTTATAACCTATGTTATGAAAGACGGTTCAAAGGAAAAAATAGAATTTTATAACTATGATGATAACTATTACGTTGCTAAAAAAGGAGAGTCTTCAACACTTGTAGTAAATAAGCAAAGTGTTAGAAAATTATTCCTTGATGCCGAAAAGGTTTTAAATGGCGAAAGTGTAGAAAATAGTGACAGTGAAAAAGGTCAGTCATCATAAAAGTAATGTGCGAATGGATTTTGTCTGTTCGCACTTTTTAGTTGTGAATCGGAAAGATAAATCCGATGGCTTGGATACAAGCCACATTTTGCAAAGCAAAATGTTCTGACCATGTTGAAATTTTAGCATATTTTAAATTCATAATACAAAATAAATTTAAACAACAAATATGTAATTTATTGATGATGAAAATAATATTATGAATAAAAATAATATTAAACTTGCAAAAGGGTTGATTTTATTGTGTTGTTTGTTGTATAATATGAAGGATTTATTAAATTTTAACGGAGGAATTAAAAATGAACGTATGGACAATTTTAGCATTTGTTCTCTATTTAGGTGCAATGCTTTATATTGGCTTTCTTTTTTCAAAAAAGTCCAATAATGTCGGCGATTACTTTTTAGGTGGTCGTGGTATGGGTAGCTGGCTTACAGCTCTTTCAGCACAGGCATCAGATATGAGTAGTTGGCTTTTAATGGGTCTTCCAGGTGCTGTTTATTTAAGTGGTCTTGGAGAGGCTTGGATTGCAGTTGGTCTTGGTATTGGTACATACCTTAACTGGCTTTTAGTTGCAAAGCGTCTTAGAAATTATTCTTATGTAACAGGTGATGCAATTACTATTCCAGAATATTTCCAGAACAGATTTAATGCAAAGTCTACAGCTTTAAGAGTAACTTGTGCAATTATTATCTTTATTTTCTTTTTGGTATATACAGCATCTAGTTTCAATGCTGCTGCAAAACTTTTACAGACTGTTTTTGGTATTCAGTATCAAGTTGGTCTTTTAATTGGCGTTGTTGTAATTATGGCATACACATTTATGGGTGGATATTTTGCCGTTGTATGGACAGATTTCTTCCAAGGTATGCTTATGTTCTTCGCACTTCTTATTGTGCCTATTGTTGCCTACGCATTTATTAAAGCTGATTTTTCATCAGTTGTAAGTGAAATGCCGGGCTATATGCACTTCCTTAAAGAATCTGACGGTAGCACATCTACATGGCAGTATGTAGTATCTAATCTTGGTTGGGGTCTTGGTTACTTTGGTATGCCTCATATCCTTGTAAGATTTATGTCTATTAAGTCAAGTTCAATGATTAAGAAGTCAAGAAGAATTGCCATTGTTTGGGTTATAATTACACTTGTTGCATCTGTTGCAGTTGGTGTGTTAGGTTATGTTTACTTGTTCCAGACAGAAGGTACAGTATTAGAGGGTGCTGCATCTGAAACTATATTTATGGTTCTTGTACAGCGTCTTACTCCAGGCTTTATTGCAGGTATTCTTCTTTGTGCTATTGTTGCAGCTATTATGTCATCATCTGATTCTCAGATGCTTGTTACAGCTTCTGCTATTTCAAATGATATTTACAAGACTATTTTCAGAAAAGAAGCAACTGATAAGGAACTTTTAAGAGTTAGTAAGATTGCCGTTATTGCTGTTGCAGTTATTGCTTTCGTGCTTGCACTTAACCCTGATAACTCTGTAATGAATCTTGTAAGTTATGCGTGGGCAGGTCTTGGTGCTGCTTTCGGTCCAGCAATGATTTTAAGTCTTTACTGGAATCGAATGACAATGAAGGGTGCTTTAGCAGGTATGGTTTCCGGTGGTTTAGGTGTTCTTTTCTGGAATACTTGCCTTACAGAATCTAGTCCTATTTTCGGTAGCAAGTTTGTTATCTGCGATACAGGTCTTTACGAACTTGTACCAGCTTTTATTCTTTCAGTCGTTGTTATCGTTGTAGTTTCTTTAATTGATAAGAAACCAAGCCAGCAGGTATACGATGAATTTAATAGAGTTTGTACTGAAAATTTTGATTAAAAAGTTTATATAAATTTAAGAGTCGAGTCTATGCTCGGCTCTTTATTTATGTTTAGAATTGTGTTATAATTTCTTTCGAATGTAAATTTTTAAGGTGAAATTATGGATAAATTAAAAGTTTTAAAAGATGTATTTGGTTATAGTAGCTTTCGTGACGGACAGGAAGAAATTATAGACAGTATACTTGAAGGCAGAGATGTATTCGGAATAATGCCTACAGGTGGTGGTAAGTCTATATGCTTTCAAGTTCCGGCACTTATGCTTGAGGGCATAACTCTTGTAGTTTCGCCTTTAATATCACTTATGAAAGACCAAGTTGCTACTTTGGTACAATCTGGTGTAAGGGCAGCATATCTAAATAGTTCTCTTACTTTCAGACAGTATAACAAGGCACTTGAAAATGCCTATAATGGCGTTTACAAAATTATATATGTTGCTCCGGAAAGACTTTGCACACCGGAGTTTTTGAAGTTTGCAAATACTGTAAATATTTCAATGGTTACAGTTGATGAGGCACATTGTGTTTCTCAATGGGGACAGGATTTCAGACCTGGGTATTTGAAAATAAGTCAGTTTTTAAATTCCTTAGACAGAAGACCTAGAGTAAATGCTTTTACAGCTACAGCAACAGACAGAGTAAAAAAAGATATTATAAAGCTGTTGGAATTAAATAAGCCCTATATGGTAAAAACTGATTTTGACAGACCTAATCTCTATTTTGCTGTGGAAACTCCTAAAAGTAGGAAAAAGGCTGTTTTGGATTTTGTAGCTGAACACGAAGATAGCTGTGGTGTAATATATTGTCTGTCAAGAAAAAATGTAGAGGAAATATGTGAGCTTTTATGTGTAAATGGTTTTAATGCTACAAGATATCACGCAGGTCTTGAACCGGAAGAAAGAAAGCAAAATCAAGAAGATTTCATATACGATAGAAAAAATATTATTGTTGCTACAAATGCTTTTGGTATGGGTATTGATAAGGGTGATGTGCGATATGTTCTCCACTACAATATGCCAGCCAGTATGGAGGCATACTATCAGGAGGCAGGACGAGCAGGTCGAGATGGTGATAAATCAGAATGTGTACTTTTCTATTCTCCTCAAGATGTCAGAGTACAGCAATTTTTAATAGACCAAGACAGCGAAAATGAAGAATTGACAGAAGAAGAACAGAAAATAGTAAAAGAAAGACAGCGAGAAAAGTTAAAAGAAATGACTTTCTATGCTACTACTGATGACTGTTTGCGAGCTTATATGCTCAGGTACTTTGGAGAAAAGGCAAAGGGAAAATGTGATAATTGCTCTAACTGTAAAGGTGAGTACGATACTTACGATGTTACAAGAATAGCAAGGTCAGTAATCAGATGTATTGATGACTTAGACGAAAGATATGGTACAACAGCTATATGTGAAGTTCTTACAGGACTTGAAACAGACAGAGTTATAAGAAATGGACTTGATGATGAAATTTCCTTTGGTTTGCTATATGATGTGGAAATATCTGAAATCAGGAATGTTATAAACTACCTTGTAAGAGAAGAATATATTACGCAAACTGACGGAAAGTATCCTATACTTACACTTAATTATAAGGCTAGAGAATTTATGAAGAAAGACGTAAAAGTCAATGTTAAAGTTCGTAAGAAGAATACTGTTAAGCCTAAGTTTGTTAGAGAAAAGACTGCTGATAGCAACTTGTTCGAACTTTTAAGACAATGCCGTATGAAGATAGCACAGCAAAAGAGAGTGCCGGCATTTATGATTTTTACAGATGCGTCATTAAGAGATATGACAGTAAAACAGCCTACAACAGAAAGAGAATTTCTTACTGTTAGTGGTGTAGGTTCAGCAAAAATGAAAGCCTATGGCAAAGAATTTATGAATGTAATAAAACAATATAAAAATAGATAGTTTAGGAGGGGCGATAATGTCTGCTAAAATAAAAGAAAAAAAGATTGATTTAGTAGCTTACTGGAAAGGACTAACACTGGGCTATATGATGCTTGCGTGGATAGTGTTGGTGTTTTTTCTCAGATTTAAGGAATGGATATTAATACCGGCATTGTTGGTGTACTTGCTTGCAAGTGCCATTGTATGCAATGCTTACGTTATAGGTATGATTGGAAATATGTATTACTTCTTGAGAGAACCGGAAAAGGCAAAGAAGTTCTATACTATAGCTGTAAAGAAAAATACCAGAAATGTAAAGGCACTTTATAACTATGCTCTTGATGCTCTCCACGAGGGTAGGGCTGATGAAGCATTACCTATATTCCAGAGAGCTGAAAAGTTAAATGTAAAAGTCCTTTTTGATAAACTTATACCCCTTGCTGTTTCAAGCTGTTATTGGGTGCTAGGGGATATTGATAAGGCTATTTCTACTATTGAGGATTTACAGAAAAAGTATAACTATATTAACCCTAATACACTTACTACTCTTGGCTATTTCTATATGTTAAAGGGTAATTATGAAAAGGCTATTGAATTGACAAATAGTGCATTAAAGGATAATGAGGAATATGCACCGGCTTGGGATAATTTGGGTCAGATATACTATAATCAGGGTGATTATAAAAAGGCTTATGAAAATTTCCAAAAGGCTGTCAGCTATAGAAAAAATATGGTTGAAAGTCTTTACTATATGGCACTTTTAGAGGAAAAAGAGGGCAATATTGAAAAAGCAAAGGAATATCTTGAAAAGGCTAAGGGTTGTTATATTTCAGCACTTAATACAGTAAAGAAAGAGCAAATTGAAGAAGAATTGAAAAAGTTGGAAAAATAAAAAATGTGGAACTTCGTAGTTGTATGGAGTTCTACATTTTTTATTATGAATCGGAAAGATAAATCCGATGGCTTGCTTGTCAAGCCACAAATTAACGAAGTTAATTTGTTCTGAATTGTGAAGATATTATGTGAAGATATTTGTATAATAGTATTGAAAAATGATTATATAAATGGTAATATAAAAATATAATTTAGATATTGAAATTGATAGAAGGACTATTGCAAATGTCCCTTTTTTGTCACATAATATCTAATATTGTATGGAAACAAAAGGTCTTATATTTAGGGGATTAAAGAAAGGTGTGGGCAAAATGAAAAGAAAAATGTTAGGTATGTTCTTAGCAACTGTTTTGATGTTTGGAACATTTGATGTAACCTATGGGGCAACTATAGAAAATACAGTTACAACACAATCAACAGCTACTACCATTGTTAAAAGTGGAGAGTGTGGAGAGAATGTAACATACACCTTAGATAGTAACGGTCTATTGAAGATAAGTGGTAGTGGGAATATGAATGATTATTACATTGGAAACGCTCCATTTTATCTTAATAAGGACATTAAAGAAATTGTCATAGGTGACGGAGTAACAAGCATAGGAGATTGTGCATTTTGGGGTTGTAGTAGTTTAACAAGTATAGAAATTCCGGACGGAGTAACAAGCATAGGAATGTCTGTGTTTGATAGCTGTAGTAGTTTGACAAGTATAGAAATTCCAGTAGGAGTAACAAGCCTAAAAGATTTTGTGTTTTATGGTTGTAGTAGCTTAACAAGTATAACAATACCGGAAGGATTAACAAGCATAGACGGTGGTGCGTTTCAGAATTGTAGTAGCTTAACAAGTATAGCAATACCAGCAGGAGTAACAAGCATAGGGAGTTCAGCGTTTGAGAGTTGTAGTAGTTTAACAAGTATAGCAATCCTAGCAGGAGCAACAAGCATAGGAGAATCAGCGTTTAAAGATTGTAGTAACTTAAATACAATATACTGCTACAAAAACTCAACAGCAGATAAATATACTGATTACCCATCAATAGCAAAAAAAGTATATTTAGACGATGCTACAACAACAGCATTTACTTTCAATTCTTCAACAGGAACAATTACAGGCTATAGTGGTAGCGAAAAGGTAGTTAATATACCGTCAAATATTGGTGGTGTTTATGTTAAGGCTATAGGGGAAAATGCTTTTAAGAACAATACTGATATTGAAACAGTTATTATTCCAGAGGGAGTTAATTCTATAGAGGATTTTGCTTTTTATAAATGTACAGGCTTAAAATATATTTTTATTCCTGAAAGTGTTACATCAGTTTCAGAAGATGGCTTTTATAGATGTGGAGCATTAAATGTAACTTGTAAGAAAGGCAGTACAGCAGATAATATAAGTTTATATCCAAGTGGTTCAACAATAGTTTATTATGTTGAAAAGGGCGATATAAATGGTGATGGCTCTATAGATATGAGAGATGTTATACTTCTTATGAAGTATGTGACAGGAAAAG